>ERZ1106961.279-NODE-279-length-25849-cov-5.549353_pt1 | contig 25849 bp, 13 predicted proteins | sample MGYA00403680_ERZ1106961 | MGnify/ENA primary metagenome ERZ1106961 (study PRJEB35170, sample SAMEA104062419) | human gut metagenome | biome: human gut; feature: human-associated habitat; material: faeces | place: Denmark | collected 2012-06-08 ... | reverse complement strand
GTATTTAGGGCCGAGGTAATGTTGAAGTAGAAGGAAAGACTATCGAAGAATCAATGAGAGTGAACTGTCAGTAAATCCTCAAGATGGATTCGTCAGACAGATTGAACTCGTAAACTATCAGCTTCTCTACGGAACTACTTCACTCCTGAACTCCGATCCTCTTCTCGTCTCATTGCTTTGCCCCTCTCCCTACTTACTGAACCTCAACCCGTAACCTTTTCCTTCTTGAACTCTTTTTCGTGTTAGGACCATGAATGAATTTCTTGTATCTTCTCCCTATTTTTAGGGATCAAATCCTATCTTCTCCCTATTTTTGGGGATATTTTTGAGGTATTTAGGGCCTAGGTAATTAGGAAGTCAAGACTCTACTCAAGAAGAATGAGAGTTTCTTTACAGTTCAAGAATGAAGGGAAAGAGAAAGAAGGGAGACAAGACAAAGACTCCTGATCCAGTAAAGACCAGAAAGAAATCAATTCTATCCTCTCCCTATTTTTTGGGGTAAAATGGATGCTTTACCCTATTTTGCGGGCTATTTTTGAGGATTGAACTCTGGAACTCGACTGTAAAGACTACTAAAACCAGAATTCTCCTATCTTCTGTCTATTTTTTTGGATCAAATCCTATCTTCTCCCTATTTTTTGGGATCAAATCGATGCTCATGAACCTGAATTTTCTTCTTCTGCCTGAACCGATATTACCTGACCGGATTGAACAAGGTAAAGCTCAATCACCTATTTATTCTTTAACAGATCTTTCTCCTTATTCATCAAGTGTTTCAAGTCAAGACTCAACGCCGGTCTCTTCTCTTTTCTTCTTCCATTTGATTCCCCTTCACTCACTCAATCACTTTCTTCACTGTAACCTCGGTCTCTTCTTTCTCTTTCATTCTTGTTATTGTTCGTTCGTTATTCTTTCACTCGGTAAATAGGTGTTTCTTTCTTTCTTTCTTTCTCATGGAGCTCGGTCTCGCAGCTGATCTTCTCCCCTCTCCTTAGTCAGTCTCTATTCGTCTTTCCCCATTTTCTAAAAAGAAATAAGCGTCATACTCATATGAGGAAGCCTGTTGTGACTGAACTTTAATCCGACGTGATGTTGGGTCATTAATAGCTTTTATGAAGGACTCTGTTTCGAGTGAGACCATGGATTAATGATAATCTGACTTGTAGGAAGAACCTCCTGTTAAGGTAGCATTCCCTCTGTCATAAGTGTCGAGATGCAAGAAAGCAAAAGACGCAGCAAGCAGTTAAGCGACTTCTCAAGATATCTAATATTTCTGCTTAGGCAACCTTACTTGACTTGATGAATAAAAGTAGAAAAGGCAATCGCCCTTTGCCGAATGAGCGCTAGGGGACTACTTATTACCATAACACCATTTTGCACTTTCCTACTACGATTGAAATGAAACGCCGGCCGGGCCCAGTATAGTAAATACCACAGAGGATCGCCTCTCTCAGTGGTCAATTGAGGTATCATGCCCAAGACATCGTGTATCCCTTCCCTCCCTATAACACTTGGGTCCACGTTCCGCTTTATTGCCGAAACCATAACCAAGCAGCCCCGAATTGAAAACATCGGTCGGTTTCAAGGGAATGAATGCCAAGTAAGAAGCTGAATCTGAAGAAGGATCTCCCATTGGGAACCTTGTAGTCCCGTCAGTACTGCCCCAGTACCTGATTCTACTATTGAAGTAAGCGGAATACCCTTGCCCTTTCCAACCCACGTTCTGGTTCAATGACCCTTATTTACGTGCCATTGATAGTTGATCATAGAAGAAAGAATTTTGACTAGCTTAACCGGTGACGGACCCCAACCACATTGGATTCTCTCGCGGATTACGTCACGAAGCACGTCAAGATAGGGCTTTGCTTGCATCCGTCAGCCTTCCACGTTGCAGCCGACCTTGAACCACCAAGCAATGGAACGAAGTGTGGTACGTGCCGGTATTCGACAATTTCTCTTTCAGGCTTTCTTTCCTTGAGCGGCAAAAGGAATGCTTGTCAAACTCAAGGCTACTGAATAATGTTTACGTCTGTCCCGTACCGTGGAGAGCTAACAAAGCGTCGAGGACGTGTCAATGACGAAGGCGACCTCTGTCTCCGCTTACTAGAGCTAGTACCTACTTTCTATAGTTTTTGGTAGAGTAATCTACTATCGGTTCATAATTTGAGCTACGGTCTCTCTTTGATTTCCAGCTACCTGGTTTTAGTTCACAGCCCAAACCTTTCGGTCGAGTTAGCATCTGCTTTCTCTTTCTCCTAGATCACCAAATCTTTCTCCATTCTCTAGTCTTCTTTTCCAGAAAAGGTATCACTGTTTTTCCAAGGATGGATAATCTGGTGGAATCTTGAGTGCTCGGTATCCATTCTTTGTTCCCGAATTGCAATCTTTCTCTTTTCCCAGAATCGTTATACGTCAAATTTGCCTTGACTGTCTGTCGGCATCAGTCCCAGGAGGCTATTTATATAAACTTCTCAGCCTTGACTTTTCCATCTCCTCATTGAAAACGGAATGCCTTTATGCTTCTTTCGCACACGAGCTACTTGAAAGAAATTCTATTATTTGATTTACAATCTTAAAGTACTAGTAGATATTGCATTTATCCTTTTTAGGTTCGGCTGCTATGCCTTATTATGAGAGTGATTATTCTTATATCTAGAACACAGATAGGACTGAGAGTAAAGGGATAGGAAAGACAGACCAGACCAGAGGCTAACCTTCCATTCTCAGTCTATTCCCTTCTATAGGGTCTTAGCTTTACAGATGCAACTAAGTCTCAAGCGCTAAGCCTCCGGAACAGAGGAGAAAGATTTAGATAAAGCGCTAATTGAGGTCCCGTTGTTTTCTGCTGGATTTGTATCAGGAAGATCAAAGAATTTGATACGGCATAGGGAGGGTGGTAGAGTGACGAGTGAAACATGGGCTCTGCGAATGCGAGTAAGGCTGCTTGGAATGAGACGTATTGGATAATCAAGCTGATTGATGTCTAGCTAATCCGCTTTGTAACGATATCGCAGGGTTCTAGTGACTGAAACAAACGATGTTAGTATTACGGCGAGGAAAGATGCATGACTAGATCTGAATCTTATACTTAACTGATGAGTCAGTAAGGAGATTATAAACCTTCCTTAGCTTATAGGACCAGATATATTCTTTCTTCACATACGAGTCATTCATTCTTATCTGTCTTTCATTTAGGCACTAAGACTGAAAAGTATTATAAGGATATTCTATTGTATTGAGTGCAAGGCGTTTTCGTCCTCAGTCCGCAACTATTATTGAACGGCTCTTGATGGCCTTCTCCTTTTTCAAGGGCAGATTCTCTCTCTATTAATTTATACTGTAATAGGTTCAGCTTCTATTAAAATCAAGTATTGAAAGCCTATTCTATAGGGCTAGCTTTGGATCAATGTCCCCAAGGAGGATCCATCAAAACTTCCTTACTATGTCTATGCTCAGGTGGAAGATGATCCGAACCGACCTATGAGAGCAGTGGATTCTGTATGATATGAGAACGTCTGTGAGTAGCCAACATCTGTATCACTGAGTCAATCGAAAGAAGGGCTTCTTCATTCGCTGAGGCCCAGCAATTCCTTTACATCAAGAGCCGTAAGAATTTGATGGCAACACGACGGTAAACACAAGAAGTAGACGTTTCTTTATTGGATGGTGGCAAAGCAGTTTTAGGTTCCTTTGCTTTCGGTACAATTAGAATCTCTAGGGTCTCAAGTGGAAGCAATTCAAGCGCATGTCGAAAGTTAGTGAGGAGGGATCAGATCTTGGGAGTTTTTTATGCCCTCCTTCAGGTGTGTTAAGAGTCAGGTTCGATAGGACCAGGAAGAGAAGGTAAAGTGATTCAACAATTGTAAGATAGGCTCATGAATTGCAAGTTAGAGCGCTAGTTCCCAGTTTAGCATTTGCATTTTCCTACAACCCCTGGCAAAGAAGAAGGATTATTTCAGGCAGTCTTACATTTAGTCGGATATAAAGAGTACCATGAATAGAGAATGGTAGTTCTTGCTCTTGGAGGAGCGCTAAGGCATATAGTTTCGGTGCTCAGAGTGTTTCCAGGATTGTCCTCAAATTGGAACAAGAATAGCGCGTGCCAGGTTGGTTTACAGCCAGTATAGTTAAGGGAAGGAATACTCAGAGTGAAAGTGGGGCTAGTAAATAGTGGGATTTTTTATCCAATGCTAATCCCTGCCTTTCTTCAGAGACAGTTCCGAGGAATGGAGTTGTAGTGTTTAGCTCATCTAATCTAGTTGGATTAGTGGAGTCTCTTTGTAAGGCTAATTTCTTCCCCCTAATAACCTGTTGGAGTCACATATTTGGTATAGGCGTGTAAGGATACCTTCCGAAAGCCTTGATTTTGAATTCTGCCTTTTTTCTTTGAGGTCAGAGTAGTGAGGAATTCCTTGCTAAGGGAGGAGATAGGAGGGACTACTCGAGCTTTCTTTCATATGCGGTCATGTAATATGTTTGATAGAGCTGTTATATGTCATGTAGGGGCGTTAAGGTTCGTTCCTTCTCCATGCTCACTCTGTTTTAGTTTGAGGAAGTTACAGGCTTGTTTCATTCCATGGATCTTTATGGAGTTTCCGGGCTTTGAGTCCAAGAAGTTGGTAAAGGATTCAGTCTGATTGTCAGCCTTTCCAGCAGGAAGATTTGCCAAGGCAATGAACATTCACTCTTTTCATCGTATCATTCTGACAATTTCTGGACTGAACCCGACTTCTCTTATCCCTCTCCCCTTAACTCTCGTGCGTGGTAGGGTGGGGCTCTAAAACACCATTTGAATTCGTCCTTGCAGCTCACTTCGTGAAAAGAAGGAGATCCATGCACTGAGTCGTCCAATAGTATATCCCAAGCTCCTTGCAAACAGGATAAGCCTAACTTGGAATCAAAGCTAGCAGCTCACCCCTGATACTCAATTCACAATTCACATTGACCTGACCCTTCTCTTCTACTTGACTCTACAGCATAGCTCGCAGACGTTAATCCTCAAAAAGGATATCTCGTCAAAATAGAGCATCTCGAAGGATTCAATCCAGCCACGGCTTTACCCTATTACTACCTAGAGGACGTAGCTGGCACACAAAACAAAGGAAAGGGGGGTTGGTTCGGGGTCGGCACATGGTCAGCGGTCGGTGGTGGACGAGTCAAGGCGCTTCCTCTTTTTGATAGATTCTTTATAGACATAGACATGCGAGTGGAGAAGGAATTATGATCTGCTTGGCTCTGATTTTCTTATCCGCTTGTGGGAGTTGCAGAAGCTACTACAAATTTGGGAATTGAAAGACCTGATTTTGTTTGTTGAATATTAATATGAATCAAAATCCGTATGGTCATGCGGTTTTTACAGGGTAGGCCGTAGAGATACAGATGGTGAGCATAGTGGAACAAGGCTCATATCAACAACTCCACCTGAAGAATATATGGAATGAGCAGTTTACGTATTTTAGAAGTCAAGAAGCCAGATCGAAGTCAACCACATCCCACAGCCGCCTCTTATTGGATCTCGCTTGGGTTGTCCTTGGCAAATCCTTAGAGCGTTATAAGCGAGCTTCCATCTCTCCTAGCCAAGCCTTATTCTCTTTCACTTTGCTTTCTCAATTCTAGCTTTGAGCCCTTCCCTTTGACTTCCTTATTTAACTTAATGCTTTAAAAGGCCAACCATTGAGCCTAGCGCTAAAGCCCTATTCCACCTAACCACGAAAGTCTCCCATATTTCAGCGGAGCCAACACGTAGCCTGGAGGACAACCACCAACTTCCTACAGTACACCCTTATCTGTCCGGGGCACGCACCTTCATTCAGCCATGTGAGCGCGTCACCAGATAGTCGAGCGCTTAGCTTACAGCGCCTTATTCGTCTTCGGTCGATCAACCCTATACTATACTATAAGACGAAAGCAGCTAAGACTGACACTACCTCACCTGCTGATGCGGACTATGATTCCGATTTCAATAAGCCCAACTTAAACAGTTAAGAGATTTTTGAAGGGACATTCTAGTTTTGCCAGATATTTCGTTGTTGGACGAAGATCAAATTGTTTATTCCTTCCCTGAATCCCGATCTTCCACTGCCTGCCTTCCTCTGATGGATAACTCCTTTCTTTCCCCCATCTATCGGAGTCTTGAATGAATGCCCCGGCGGATCCAACTATTTCATAACCTGTCCCTGCAGTGATATGGCTGGATGCATTGCTTGAAATTCCTGCTTTACTGGTGTTGCCCCTTGAGAAAGAATCTGATTCTATTATCAAAGGTATTCTCATTCAGAGATCTTTCTTTCATTTCCATGTGGGGGTAGGCCGCTGTGCTGGCTGCTGGCTGATTGGTCCTCATGTCGATTGAGAGAAGAATGTGCAGGACAGACGGTCTGCTTCAATGTATGGCTCGGGGTTGGCGATACGTGAAGTGATGTTTTAGTGGGAGTTCCAGAGAACGGGGTGTAGAGACCTTAAACAATGAAGTATTGAAGCTTCGGTAGCGAGAAGCAAGCATATGGCATATATCTATTTCAAGTAAACATATAACGGTTCGCTCGACTCACTTAGGTTTTTGTCAGATGGCGCATATCCCCAACCACACACACCGACAACAGGCTGGAGACTTGCCTTAGGCTACTCAACCTACACGGCCGTGATCATTGAGCATTATTTGACTATGAGGTCTTCTTTCGTTTCCTAAAGCACGCTTCTGTAAAGTCATACCATTTCTCCTTTTCTACCATGAGGAATTGAGCTTTATCCGCTGAAGAATAAGGAAGGTCAAGGGAAAGATAGCATAGCCGGGCCGGTGGTGAGGATAGAATGTCTTTCACTTTTTCTAAAGAAGAGCCGAACACAAGAAACCAAGCCTAGTCTAAAGGGATAGAAGTCTCCCTCGGCTAATTAATCAGATTCAGCTTATTTTAAACAACTAGGGCGAGTGACTTCCTCGGCTAACCAACCCTTTCATTCCCGAATTGAAATAGGGCTACAGACGATCTACTGATTCTTGATCCTTTAAAGATGTAAATGAGAAGAGAAGAGAGGGCATGTCACGATGCTGGAGTTGACGGTGTACCCCACGCCTATAAGGTCTTCCCTTTCAACAATCAGGTGAAAGTTAACAGGGGGCCTAATCCTATTTGATTCAGCTCTTGAGAGATTCAGGGTCTTGGACTGATCCCTCCGAATGATTAAGACTAAAATGCTTAGTTTCTGTCTCCGAGTCCGACTATTTCCTTGAGTCTGGTGATGAGTCGTTTGATCTCGATGCCATAACCCTCGATGAACTTGGTGATTGTATTCTTCCTGAACTGAACATGAATGAAATTCTTTCTGGTTCAGAGTCTCTTTTGCTTGCTGATGTTCATGATGATGATTAATTGGTTAATGTCATCATTCAACTTATAATGAATCATAGGAAGGCCTAGACTTAGAAGATAAGAAATGATTAAAGGAGTGTTTCGAACAGGTTAAGGTCAAACCTCAAGATCGTGCACAGCCTGCCATGGATGGAACGGAGACAGTTAACTTAGGTACCGATGATGAGATCAAGGAGGTCAGGGACCACATGAAAGGCCTAGGGGGAGTAGTTGATAGCCCTTATGAAGGATCGAAGAGCTTAGTGTGAAACTAAGGATTAAGGAAGGTTTCTACCTGGCATAAGCTAAGGTACCTCGCTCATTAGTCACTACCCCCTGCATGGTCAACTCTTGCCGGGTTAATGTATTTGAATGAATCATATATTCATTATTACGCGTAGAGATACCTATTGATAGTGGTTTGTTCATGCATCAATAGTAGAGTAGCTATTAGTATAGTTTCAGAGAAGTGACAAGATCATCAAAAAGGGAGGCACTCAAGCTTGACGTTATTACCTCTCAATTGGTAGGAAAGATTTGAGACTGGAGCATACGCCTTCTTCCTCTATGGATAGGGCGACGTGACACGGGTTAGAAAGTAGAAGAAATTGATCACATGTCCCCTTCTCAACAACCTTTACCACATCAGTAGATAGAGTCGATTTCCTATCCTTGGTAAACTCTTGTTCTTTTTCAATGTCGTCCAGTCGAGGTGCCTGAATAAATGAATTATCCCGAGACATCATTCGAGTTAGCATCCAAGTATGCATATGAGTTCGCGCAGTACAAGGGAATTCCTACTTTTCTCAAACTAAGCGGAGCAGGTGACTTGTTGGTGCAATGTGGGTCCGTTTTAACAACAGAAAATTGCCTGTCATAGTCCCGTCAAACCTCTGCTTGTGATTTAGATAGCCAGAATGATGACTGATAGAATAGGCAAGAGCCAACAGCAAATACAATTCGAGGAGCAGAATCTGGATCTGATGTTAAGATCTTGATTCTTTCTTACTTAAGCTTAGCTTAACGGAAAGAGGCATACAATTCAATGAATATTTCAATGTGACTCCCGTATTAACCATCTGATCCATTACTAATGTCATCATTCATTTTTGAATGGCGCGTAAAAGAATGTTCTTACATTACGGACTTGGTCTTACCTTTTTGCCCAACTATTAGATAGAGCGTGAGAATTTGTATCAATTAGAATAGAAAGAGAAATTCAATCAGCATTTTGAAAGGCCTCAACAGTAGATACTGACAACGCCTATTTAGCTATCAAAGAGAAAACCGCAACTAGCTTAGATTCTGCTGACTCAGATCAGATGCTGGTGGTCTAACTTGAATGGAATATCCCGAACAAGACGAAAGTGCCGATTGACTAAGAAGCTGGGCGTGCCGGTTTGAGGGCCTACATCGACTAGGCCTCCCGTTGCCCTCAGTTAGCGGGGGAAGCGATCTGTCTTAAACAAGAATATTGGCAGGGAATGATATTGAATGTTCATGAGTGATATGGGAAGAAGGGAGAATTTCTTGTACGTATGATATGGGGTCGAGATCTGTTATTAATGAATGTCTCCTCTGGCCGCTTCTTTTGGGGATTGCCCTTCTATCTTAAGGAGATTGCTGCCTTCCTCGTTCAGTGCTCCCTCTCAATCAATGCCCGGGAATTGAACTATGATAAATGGACTTCAAGAATACATAGATCTGGAGATAGGCCATTTAGATAGACCGATTCCAATATCAAATAGCGTCCCGCAAACTACCGGTAAGCCGACTACATAGGTAGGGTGCGTGCTGACATGCTTGACTTTTGGTCTGCTAGCTGAGCCATAAAGACTTCTTCATTCATACGGATTTCATTCATTCACTGGCTTGACTCTCTAAGAAGGTCGATCCAAAGCCATTGCTTTCAGCGATTTCCTTGACCGAAGTCTGCTACCGAAGCGGGATTGACACACAACCAACCCGAGGGAAGTCAAAGTCAGGATGGTGGTCTCTTATTCTATTAATAGGAATCCGCTTCTCCATCCCCATCCCCTTCCTACAAGACCGCTTATTTGATTCTGTCTGCTCTCTCTTATATAAGTTCATTTCTGATTCACTTCTTCCCATTCGTTCCGAGTGGAAAAAGTCTGATTATTTCTTTGCAAGCATTACGGAAGATTCGTTAGCTAATTCAATTCATCGTACCTCTGGGCACTTTACTGAGTAAGGTAGGAAGTGAGTTAGTCAGTCAGTAGCTTGAGTGAGGGAAGACAGGAACGAGATCAGAGAGAAAGATGAGTTTGATTCATCAAATAGAAAGTCTTATCGGTAGAATGATAGCTTCGGTTGAAGGGTCGAAGAACTTGCTGGGATCGAAGAACATCCTGAGCATAGGCTCGTCAGAGGGAAATGAATAGATGAGCTCCACTTCGCCTTGCTTCTTTGTTGGCTTTCTAGCCTTGCGTTAGCGAGCTAATTCGTCTTTCCTTAAGAAGGGCCTCTAACACCTCAAACAGGTATAGGTAATTCCAGGAATTACAATGCTCAGACTGAACAAACCAAGGGTAAGGAAGTCTCCCCAATATCAATGCTCAACAACCGGACGCCCTACACAGAGCTAGGCATGCCGCTGGGCGTGGTATACAAGATAGCATGAGGCAAAGGAATTATTCCGAATCCAGAATCGAAAGCCTTAGGAACAAAGCTTGAGGAAGACTGTGACTTCCGGGCACAAGACTGATGTGTGGAGAACTCTCAGAAGAGTGGTCCAGGATCCCATAGATAATGGATCAATAATTCCACCCTAAGTCAAGTGTTACTGCGAATCCACTTCCTAACTAAGCACGAGGCTACCTCGAGGATGATGATGAGATGGACTATACACCTACCTAATCAATCCTGAAGAAAGGAAGCAGAAAGGGTAGATGGGACAGCCCTCGGGGAAATTGAACAATAAGGTGTTCTACACTGCACCACCTCATGCGAGCATACCATAGGAATCCATCATTCCAACGGGATGGGGTCCAGATGTTGAAGAACAAGACCGTCAGAAGGAAGATATGGACATAGACATGGACTGGGATGAGTTTACTGACGCCATGACCACTGGGATTTCTTCATAGACGAAATGGACTTAGATGACTTACCAGCACCTAGTGACAATGATTGTATGGTGCTTGACCTCAACGACTTCATTGAGGAAGACTGCATCAATGCCATCACTAGAAATAGAAGGCAGTACCCATCGCGAAAATCAAGCTTGATCCAACGCCAGGATCTTATCCTCAAACAACTAAACTCAAAAAGACTCAAGCTAATATCTCGATCTGCAGTCTTATACAGTCCTCATACCTACCATCGCCAAGCCCCTTGAGTAAAGCACACAATCAGTGCCAAGTACCTAGTAAGACTTCGCCAGAAACATTGGTGGCAACATTGATGAATGCTACCAGGACAGCCGCCACTTCATTGACAAAGACCTTGCCTCAGGTAGAAGTTCTCACTTCAAGGCACTGTACATTAGAGTAATGGCTTGTGGAAAACCCTACAAAGTCAAATGGTACTCAAAGACAATGGCTCAGCTTTGAATGTCTGTCCATTAAAGGTTGCAACTGAGGCTTGAGGCATCATCTTTCACTCCTTCTGACCTGATTGTTCAGTCATATGAGAATACCAAAAGAGAGGTCTTAGGTGTAGCTTGGATGTGAGCATTGGACCGCATGATCGGGAGAGCATGAAAATTCTTTCCTCAGACTACTTTGACTTTACAGTACTCAATTTCATCGAGCCTGCATGTTTGAATCTGTTACTTGGCAGACTGTGGTTGCACAAAAAGGGGGGCCATCCTCTGTGCACCTGAAACAAGAATTCCCCCTCGGAACTTCCTTCGGTGGTAACCAGGGATTTGCATGGAAAACATGGCAAGGTCAATAATGCCCCAGTACTATAAATCCAACCCGAGGCTTCTTTTGCCGCTTTATCTTTATCCGGGTTTGATTTCGACACTGTTCAGGTTTTTGACCATTTGGATAGTAAGGAGCTCATTGGTCTTTACTTTGACCCATATGCAAATCACGCAGTGACTAACATCATGAGGCAGATTGATTACTTCCCTTGGGGTTAGGGAAGAATCAGCAAGGCATAACAGAAATACCAGAATACCCAACCTCTATACGGGAAAGGATAGATAGATACGCTCCTTCGAAGGAAGATCAAAGGGAGCGAGAGGAAAGAATCCAAAGTTGGGTCTTGGCCAAAAAGAATGGAATGGCCAGACTTTTGATTGGAAAATCCCTACTTCAAAACCCTTAACGCTTACTTTGTTCAGGGGCAGATTTCCTTTTTGTGGCTTTCCTGAGCCTTGGTATTGCCCTACTACTTAAAAGAGAGAGAATGCCGGGGTTTATTTGATTTCAATCTTCTTCGATACCAGCCTCAAGCTAGAAGACTGTGAGCCGGTGCAGCTGATGGAAAAGGATTGGGAAGAGAACATGGACTCTCTTTGAGAATGTTTATGTCCTTGAAGATGGAGATGAAATTGAGCCAATAGGATAGGGTTGATTCGGTCTTCCACTCCAGAATTGGTACCTCGCAGAAGAGTCCAGACCTATGCATCTAGAGTCAGAACCAGAGTCCGAGTCTGAAACCGAGTCAGAGTGTCTGAGTCTGATAGTGAATCTCCTTTTAAAGAGGTAACCTCTTCCTTTTACCCTTTCTTTGAACAAGGGGTCTCAGTAAGCAAATATTGGGTTGGGTGGGCTACAGCCTCTTTCTTTTCTTTTCCGAACAAGCTACAGCTTTTGAATCGAAGCCAGGTCACTCTTTCTAAAGAGAATCAAATCAGATTATGAGAATGAAATCTTATCCGGCATTCTCTTTTCTAAGTGCCGCGCTTACTCAATGCCAAACCAATGAAAAGAGTCCTAGTCCACCACAGCTGAATGCGTACTTTTCTAGTTAGCCCGCCGACAGAGAAGGAAAGGAAAGCAAAATGACTTGCTTCAACTGAAGAAAGGAATGTCCCATGACTCAGGCATTCGCTTGCTGCGGATTCGGCCATAAGAACTGACTCGGCGACAGCGAGGTTTGAAATCAGTCTTTGTTTGATTGATCTTGCACTTTCATTTCAAGTAGTGCTTGAGAGAGGAAATGGCAAAGCCAAGAACCAAGCTGACTGAATGAAAGCTAACAATTTCATTGCCTCACAGCCTGAATGCCTGCTTCCCGCTCCGAACCTGGATGACTGAATTTCCTGTGCCCTATTCACTCTCTTCCTTCTCATTCATTGATCTAAAACAACTCTTGCTTGAAAGGACAGTTGATAAGGTGCTCCAACTCAAAACAGAACGTTCCTTTCGCAACGCAAGGCCGATATCTTTCATAGCAACCAAGGATGAGTTCGATCCATTAGTTCTTCTGTATGGCTTCTTTTTCTATTTAGTAGAAAGCCTGGTTTAAGCTGGGGTGTGTGTGTCCCCATTCATTTTCTTCATACTCGATAGAAGGGCCGATAAAGGCCAGTCGGCGAGCCCTACGGCTATTTATTCACAAAATTGCCACTTCTGTGTTAAGAGTTCTATATATATTCCGCGAAAGCTTCTTCTCCAGATTCCACAAGTAAAGGGTTCGGATCATTAGGCTTTGCCCAACCCCCCCTCAGGGATCGCGGAGTCAGGTAGATCAAGAACTTGTACATATCTCCTGGAAAATCCCATCACTAAACCTCAGAATATCCCATCCGAGGTCTTAGTCGAGACTTGGCTTTACGCCCTTTGGTCTTTCATTTTTCGTTTTAGTCAAATGTCTCCGGTGCAAGGCTATCTTTCTTTCATTCCCATTTTCCATGATTGACATTCCTCTGTATTCTGTTGTGCTCAGCTAACGGATAAAGCCCAGGATGGGAAGTCGCATCTCTTTCGGAGTTGAATCGGGAATCCTACTCTAAATCAGAATCGAATCACGCGCTCTCAGAGAACTCAAGACTCCCCGCCGCCTAGTATGAAAAGTTGGTAAAGCCGTCCTGTACTACATCCGTAAGCCTTCCATGTATTGCATTCGTTCGTCAGGGAATGTTAGCCCCTATTGGAACTCCAATCAGGGTAATTACACTTCTACGTACAAGTGGACCAGCCAGTCCGTCCGTCTGGTAATGGATTCCGTATTCAAGGCCGTCCTAGCTTTCCAATTTCTCTGTCCTAACAGCGTTCGAAGCCCTTGCTTTAGATTCTTTCCTATCTCTCTTTTGAGTGTGGTATGAGTCTAAGTGTATTAGTGTATAGTGTATAAAGAATTAGCTTCTGTCTTTTGTGTAATCAGATTCTACTTGATTTGATTTGCCAAGGAAGAACGAAAAGGATTCTTGCAAGCGGGCAAACTTGAGCTTTTTCTTCCATGCTGCTTTTCTATCCAGGATCTAGCCGGATTCGCAGCTGATGCCAACAACGCTCTGGCTGCAGGTCGCTTTAGGTTTCATTCCAACACCTCAGTGTGTTGCAAGGGTGATATGCTTCGGGAGACTATGGTCCCCAAAGAAAGATCCGATCTGTCCTCCAGACTGCGCTTTCGCATACCCTGAAGAGATTTGAATGAAGACTCTTTCTAGAAAGGATGGATGCGCCAGTCTCTCTCATACCTAACAAAGGTACTGTCAGGTCGCTTTGGCACCTGATGCTAGATTAGACGACTTTATAGACAGTCCAATGTTTATATGAACATGGCACGAACCAAAAGTGGATGTGACAACTTGGAAGTTCGGTATCATATTCCGTATATTCGATTGGTTTGTCGAGCAATCAGGACCTTCGTGTTCTGGTTGGCCAGGTAGAGTCGTCTAGTCATAAGTCCTTGGGAGGAGATTGATCCTCTCCGAATAGACTATCAGACTATAAGACTTTATAGAAGGAGATGCCCCCAATGCGGTAATAGCCGGTAGAGACCCACGTAATTCAAAATAGGTGAACTTGCTAGAATGCTGTTTAATAAATATCGGTAACTGGCTTAAAAAGCTCTATCCCCTACGCTGGCTTCAAAAAGCAATTTATCCTCCCTCGGGAAATTGAAACAAGTCCCAACCACGAGGCTTTGCCGCGAGAGTTTCGACATTAGTGATTTGCTCTGAATCTGGCCCATAAACCAAGGCTAATAGCCCATAAACCATATGAATCCGACTGATCGGACCGAACTGCCAATGAAATCCATTTAGCCAGTTAAGCTAACAAGAAAGAAATAGATCAGAAATCGAGTTTGAAGGCCCGGGAGTACGGGAACTGGTACGGTAGGGATGGTGCGAGATGGTTCCGTCTTGTATCCTGGCAGAAGATCCCCGCAAGCAGCATTTCTTTCCTCGGTAAGGCCCACGGAATCCCTCTTATTAGGTATTTATGATACCATTACTATGACAACAATAAACAAAGAAGAGGAATTCTTAGTCAGATTTCAGTAATTCAATGAAAAGATATAGCTAGTCAAAACAGTCTCGGTCTATAGTCTTTATACGTTATAGGGATACAAAAGTATAGAATCGTCTACTTATACTGGGTAGAGGCACTTAGGAAGCATCCTAAGGAAAATCCCATGATAGAGAGCGGGCAGCGCTGGGAGATCTCACTCTTATCAATGCCGTTCACCAGCTGTACTTGTCGCAAGGGGCCAAAAACCACTCATATCAGGTGCAAAGTATATATAAGGAAAGAGCATAGACTGACCTCAATAATGTTCGCAATCAGACAGACGATCCGGATCGAAATAATACCCGATATCAGATTCATCTACGCTGGCAAAAGCACTTGAAGAGCAATTGTCCAATCGCGAGGCTTCCCGCGAGAGAGAAGGGTTTTTGTTTTCCCTTTCCTTTTGAGTCTATCAGCTGCAGGCTGACGGACCTCCTTTCCTCCTTCGAGTGAAGGGACTATACAACCTCCCTTTATCAGTCAGAGCAGAATCTTTAGTGGTTGGTTCTCTGCCTTCCTATTCTAAGAAGTATAAGATCTTACCTGCCCGAACTAATCCCAACGGAACAGATCAAGCCTTCTTGGTTCGCCTTTGTATTGATATGGCACAATAGTGTTAAAGGGAATCTATTCTCTATATGAGATGCGGCTGGGATCGATAATTGATCCGAGAGAATTATATATACTAGCTTGAATGAAGCGGGAATAGTTCCAATGGCACTTATCCGGATTCCTAATGGATTGATTCCATCAAAGAAAGGGGATAGTCGAGCACAGGTCGTTTTCTACGTGCTGTATTTCGTTTACAACTTGAACGAGCCTTTCCGCAATAGCCAGTTGGTCAAGTGCTTCCTTTCCTCTATAAAGTGTTTGTTCTCCCTCTTCTGTTCAGTTAAGGGACCCGGCTCTTCCTTTCCTTTCAACTAGAACAAAGAGAGTTTCACTTAGAACGAAGGGTGAAAATCCTGCCTTGCTTGCTTGCCTTTCCTTCTAGTCTGGTGTGCTTCTTTGGTTGCCGGGTCAAACTTGCAATTGTAATTCTTCTTTCTACCTCCTGCTTCTACAGAAGATCGATTGGTGGGAACCAAAGACGATCGATTCTTTATTCCCCGGAGTTGTTGCCGACCCATCATAAAGATAATCAAGATATCCCAGGACGGATTCATGACTAGCGCGAAAGCATCGAGAATGTAGAATTTCTTTCTTAAGGCCGGCCAACTAATGCCTTTTCCCGTCTATGATTCGAGAGGATTGAAAAAGCTCACCACTTATTGGCTCACCGAACTCCAACTACAAACTCAGAACTACAACTACCTTCTCTATCTCACTTCTCTATTTCACTCTCAGGCCAGATTGAATGAATGAAGGAATGCATTTTCTTTTCTTTTAGCTATTGTATCTTCAGCCGGGTCTAGAAGGTATTCAATTGCTAGAGTGGCTAGCCTTGGCTTAGTAGCTCGAGATGAATGACTCGACTGATACTGATAAGGAGAGGAGGGTAGGGAGTTATTCTTTAAGGGCCTTCGCCAGCAGTTGCTATCTTAGGATTGAGACCGATAGGAAGAGGTATGAGATCACTCTAGCGAGATACAAAGTTTTCCGATAAGGAGTGAAGGAAGGCTCCAAGTCAGTCTATCTATACAGCCTAGTATCGCATACTCTAAACTTGAAAGGAAAGAGAGGCCTTTCTCCGATCATGCCTTATCCATTCCATGTCATTCCTCGCCTTCGAGCTAACGTTTACGTTCTAAAGAGAGATTCCCCGGAGTCTAATCCCAACCCATTTCCCTCCCATCAAGCAAGCATCAGACAGAGGTTGTCAAAGCCTGTTTTTCAGTCAGAAAGCGAAAGCAGGACTAGTGAAAGGAAGCACTATTGACTGACGCAGGAGTCTTGAAAGCAGTAGTCAGTCTTTTAAGTCAGTTTCTTGGCAGGAATCTAACCTAATCAAAAGAAAGCATTAGTCCTCTGGTTTCAAGGGCTAATTTTCGATAGCGGTCCAGGCGTGCAATTGTTTAGCCTTTTAGAGTTGTCCCCAAGGATCTTTCTAGTTGCTTCTTTCCTGTAATAAGTTATACTCGGTTCGGAGTGAGCTTGCATATGGTTGTAATAAGTAAAGAGAACAACCAACCATTGAGAAAGGAATTTCTACTAGAGCTTTGTTGCTTCGGTTTAGCAGTCCGCGTTAGCAAGCAGTCCAACTATGGCTATGTAAAACCTTATGCAACTGTTTTGAGTAGTACGCCTAGAAAAAACCAATATCTTTTTTCCTAAGCTAAGAGTGAAAAGGTACTGGTACAAAGATCTTAGCCTTTCAAAAGAGATGTGCGAACGCTAGTCCTGACTTGAGTTGAGTAGTCATCAATAGAAAGATACAAGAAAACATAAAGGAATGCTTAGATTCACTCTGGTATACGCTCCAAAGCCAAGCTTGACGAAGGGATCGGAAGGTGATTTTGATGCCTCACACAGGCTATTTTGCTAGGCTCAGCAGATAAGACAGGATTGAACTAAGAGAACGGCTATTCCTATCATCAAGAAAGTAGGCTCCATCAATGAATTACTTGACTGACCCTATTCTTCATAACCTCAAAGAGCATCCTTTAAAGTGGGGGTGCCGGGCTCAACTACTTAACTAGTACGGAGCAATGTCCCTATGCTATCTTCGTCTCCCTTTACTTAGTCTTTGTCTTTTCTTTCCTTGATTCTCGTCCTTGGTCCTTCTTTCTCTTCTTGCTCAAGATGGTCGATTGCTGCTGTCGACTACCTATGCCTGCCCGCTTCTTGCCTGAGAGAGAACAGGAAGGACAGAGTCAGTAAAGAAGCCAGCCGCCTTATTCTTAACAGAAAGAATGTATTGTAATAAGAAGGATAACCTCCTTCCCTCCTCCCTAAGAGAGATAACTCTTTATAACTATAAAGATAACTAACAGAGAGATAACTAACTGCTGCCGGCCCCCCTTCCTTGTCCGATATTGATTCTTGAGGTTGAACTAAGTAAGTCAAAAGCGTCAATGAAGAACCTGCCTGCGGAAGAAAGAAGAGGAATCAGTCCTTTACGAGTCAATGAGATTAAGGGAAGCTCCTGCCCCGGAAGCCTTACCTGACGAAGAAGAAAGCGAAACCAACCTTTTGTGAGACTATCCTATCCTTGTCCAGTGAAAGACTCAAAGTCAAGAAAGTTTAGAGTGTGAGTTTACCTTGTCGCAAAGAAAAGCGGAATCAACCTCTGACCCGGACCAGGAGGAAGGCAAGACTCCTTATGAATGAGAGTTGACTCCTTTTCCTATTTCTTCTTGAACTGTAAACTAAGACGAAACGAAAGCAAGATGAATTCGACTTAACTCCTATTAATGTAATGATCAATCACTCCTGTCCCAGATGGAACTGTAAGAAAAGAAGAAGAAACCGTCACCTCTGCTTCTCTCCTTCGGTCTGTCTCGAATCTGTTCTTTCTCCTCTTTATTCTTGAATTCGGTAAACTCATTCACCTGTCTGTCGGTTTCCCAATTCCATTGCCTGAACTACTGAACGAACTCGGTAAATAGGTGAAGTAGCTCTTTCTTTTCTTTCCCTTGGGTTTCACTAGGTAAGCTGGATGAGAAGAGGGTCTTTCTCCTGAACCTGATGGAACTGTAAACTCGGTCTCACAGCTTCGCACCTTTCCGATTAATGAGACAGAACCCTCAAACACTCTTTTTCCTGTAAAGACCAGAAAGAAAAGATTTTGTATCCACGGGTCAAAGTTCGTAAGAGCTTTTGAACTAATAGCGGGAGCTTCAAGAAAAGAAATTCTATCCTCCCCCCTATTTTGAGGGATAAAATGGATGCTTTACCCTATTTTGAGGGAGAAAAGTGTATCTTTACCCTATTTTGAGGGATCAAATCCTATCCTCTCCCTATTTTTAGGGATCAAATCGATGCTTTACCCTATTTTGAGGGATCAAATCGATGCTTTACCCTATTTTTGGGGATATTTTCCTATCCTCTCCCTATTTTTAGGGATCAAATGTTATCTTCTCCCTATTTTTGGGGATCAAATCCCTGATTTCCGGGTAAAAGAGTGAAAGCAAGCAAGCCAGTTCCTTCCAACCCAGCAAGCCCGAAAGAAAGGAAAGACGAAACTCAAGATTCCGTAACCTATTTCTTTCTGAATGAGACTGTAAGTACCATTAATTATCAAATTCTATTCTATCCTCTCCCTATTTTTTGGGATAAAATGGATGCTTTACCCTATTGAAACAGTAAAGACTATTTATGACTGAGAGTGAACTGTCAGTAAATCCTCAAGATTCATTCTATCTTTACCCTATTTTTTGGGATCAAATCCCTATTTTTTAGGTAATGTTAAAGGAAGTCAAGAGACCTCAAACCTGAACCTATTCATTCACTCTCTTCTCCTTTCTTGCTTTCACTCTTTTACTCCCCCTCCTTCCTTCCTTCTTATTCATTCTCCTGAACCTATTTCTTCAGTCTCCTTCACTATTATTCTTTCCCTCTGTAAATAGGTGTTTCTTTCTTTCTTTCTTTCAGTCTCCTTCACCTCTCCCTTGCTTTCCCGAACAGTAAACAAAGGATTAATGAGAGTTTACGGTTTACGAACTTGACTCCTTCACCTTCTTTCACTGGGGCCGCAATAGCTCCTACTTTCTTTATAAGAGTTTGTTTTTCAAAGGTCAAATTCTTTCTATTCTTCTAGCCTGGCTACCTCTTAACCCACATTACATGCTTTCTAATGTGGCCATGATTCAGTCAGATCCTTTATCTCCTCCTTTTATCCATCCGGCCGTTCTGTAAGCCACTATCCAATGTATACCTTAGGCAGGACCAGCCCTCGCCCATTTCGTAACAAGGCCAAAGACGCCCGAAGAGAATGATGTTTGGAATAATTATTCTCAGCTGCATCTTTCTCTTTCGTCGTTATTCTTTTCATTTGAAAGAGAAGTAAGGCCTTCAACGTGTACTTCTGATGTATATCTTGTTGTGATTTAGCATTTCTTTATTCGTTTCTTGGATTCGCATCTAGGTGTATTCTCTCTCTCGTAGGTATGATGGTTTTGCCCCCCTCCCCTTATTCCCGCTAGTCTTGAGTGTGGGGACGGGGCCGGGGCTTCCTCTGCCATCACCATCCGACCTATCCAGTGAGTTCTCGTGGAGTGGGTCGTGGATTAATAATTATTATGGCAACCCAGATATATGAGGCATCATCTTCCCTACCTAACCTGGCTGCACCACATGCAGCTCAGCAAAATGTAGAGGGTGAGGGGAGTTCCGCCCCGGGGCTGACCCTTCGAGCAGTACAGGAAGCATCGAATGCTCTTGTTACAGAATAGGCAGGAGGGTAGTAGGTTTGGATTGGACAATAAGGGCTTTGCTAGACGGTCTTGTCTTTCTCTTTGTGCAAATCCAGTGCTGGTGTCGAAGGTTTAGCCCAGTGAATCAAGCAATTGAATCAGGAAGCGCTGCTCCTCTACTCGGGATAAGGGCTGAAGATGGAGTTTCTGTTTGCAAGCGGGAAGCGAGCAATGCCTCTCTTGTGGCTTGTTGCTCTGCGCTGCGATTATGAAAGGGATGGGCCAAGCAGCAAATTAGCCATTCATTTTCTAATATGGTGTAACGTTAATGGATTCTGCGTCCGCGTATAAAAGACCAGCAGCAAGCAGCTCCATCATCCACATCTCATATGCCAGGGGGTCCCATTCGTCATGTGCCGGATCCCATTCCCAGTAAGTAGAGCAGCCTTGAACCCATACCCTTGATTCCCGCCTTGAGCCTCAGCCCGAAGGCCCAAAGGTTGCTGTTTGGTCTGGATAAGCAGGCATGGACAGGCTCCTCGAGCGGATACCATTCCAATGGGGAAGTCTTCCCATTACCGGCGGAGAACTCAAAGGCTCCAAACTCCTTAGGTCTTGTTTTGTAAGCTTGAAGCTTTTCAACCTGTCGAGATTAACTTACAACTCCACTAACCTAAGCTTACCAGATCAAGTAGATCACTACCACTACCGAAACCCGTACCGGACACGCTTCTTTCTCGGCTTCGCCTCTTTCTGCCAACGCCGACCCTTCCCGTACGCTTTGAGGGACTGAGCCTTCCCCACCTTATTGGTCTTCTTTCCGCTGTCGCTGATAAATGTTTAACGTATAGCGCTCTTCCGCTGGTAAATGCCCTCCTTTTGTCTTCGCCTTGTGGTCCCGAGACATATGGTTTTGGTACAGAAAAGAAATGTCACCAAGGGGCCGCCTTATCAGTAGATCTCCCTCCTCTCGTACCTCTAGTAAACAAACTTCGAGCTGCTGAACCGGGCATAGAACAAGGGTATATTGTTTTTCTGCTTGTTTTGAAAGCTTGAAACGACAGACAAGTGGTGACTATGAGACGGCTTGCTACTGAGCTTCTTGTGTTCGTTCCATCTTTCTTGATTATGGGGTCCGCGCAACAAGAGCGCTTCCTCTTTTTCTTTGCCACCATGAGACCTTGCCTTATTTGGTTGGTAGTGTAGGGGTGGAATCAACGCAATTCGTACTGGTAGTAGTGAGACGTCGCCTTCACTGGGTTGGAATAGTAGGTCTGTCTCTCGAGCCTTGTTCTCCGCGGTCATTCTCGCAGCCCTTGCCTTTCTCACTATCAAATCTACACCTGACTTGTTGAACCAAGCTAAGGTCACTAATGAATCTACATATCCTAGGGACGAGAAATTCTTCGTTGGTGGTAAGTTAACCGTGAATGGACTCTAACTCTAATGGCTGAGCTAGGTATGTATGCTTACCAATCTTGTCCCGAGCGCGCGGGAGACTGCCTCCTGTACCGATGTTAATTGAATGAATGGACACCAGAACAAGTTCGTGCTCCGAATCTATAAAGAGCTGCGTGCCTGAGTCCTTCCCCAAAAAGGATTGTTCCTTGTTGGTACGAGCTTTTCTTGTTCTCTTCTACCCTGGGATTGAATTGTTTTCCTAATGTTGTAAGGGACTCCCAAGCACATTCATTCTCTACCCTGTCTACTAAGAAAGAGAAGTTAGTGAGAAGATTCGCTTAATTGAATTGATCGTAGATGTATTGGGAATCTTCCTTGAATTGAGAGGAAGTAGGAGCATCGTGTTAAGACAAGGGCGGTGGGTAGGTAAAGACAGGGTGGGTTTACAATCAAAGCTCCAACTGTCTGTCATGCCGGGTAAACCACTAGGGTATGAATTTGGATCTAGGACCGGTAGCGGGCGAAATTACGTGCGTGAGAGAAAGTCTTGGTGGAGCCGAGGACGGAATAGCACAACTTAGTGACTAGGAGCGTAGGGAGAGCCCGTTGCGCCTTGTTTTTGTTTGACCGGCCTATCCTCTTTCGAGAAGCAAGCTCCCTCCGGTTGTCCAGTCCCTGGGCGTCTCTCGGTTTTTGTGTTGGGAGATTAGGCGGCAGTTTCAAGACTCGAAAGCTTGACGAAGAAGCAAATCAAGCCCTAACTACTCTTTCTTTGAGTAAAGGGCTTTTACTAGTCAAGTGGTAAGGTAGGGCGTATTCTTTGAAGAAAACAGACTTTAGGAAAGGGGTTCAGGTAGCTCAGCTGGTTAGAGCAAAGGACTGAAAATCCTTGTGTCAGTGGTTCGAATCCACTTCTAAGCAAAGGGTCCAAAGGACACATAGCCGGGACCTGATTTGGAAATGAAAATGAAAGAGGAAGCACAAAACAAGTAGATTTGATAAACAAAGCTGTAGATTACTCGGATTGGTTCTCGCGTCCCTGTGCCAAAATGGGCGAGTTTGGTTTGAGTGTTCATCGATTGGGTAGATCCATATGCTCCGGGGGGGTGAGACGAGGTGTAGCGCAGTCTAGTCAGCGCATCTGTTTTGGGTATGTTGTCCGCTAAAGGTTTTAGGAAAGGGGGTACAAATTTTCTACATAGGTCATCTGTGGTCACAATCCTTTTAAGGAAGATGCTCCCAAATAATCGGTGAACAATAGCCTTTAAAGAAGTTTCAGAGAGCAAGAAGAGGCAGAACAGAGAATAGGAGTGAGTCGTGCAAGGAAGAAGGAACTAGTAGGTTTAATTTGGGTTCGTTTGAACTAAAAAACGAACAAAAGTTTTTCAAACGAACTCAAATTTAAGACTCACTAGCCCAAAGTCCATATGTGGTAAAAAAAAAAAACAAAACCTTCCGTTGCCCAACCCTTATTCGCAGTCTGCATCCAACCATTTCTTTTTCAACCTACACGTATGCTCCAGGCCAAACTCACGTAACTAGTCAGAAGATGCGGCCCACAACTAAACGGAAGACAAGTGTCACAATCGCACTCTTGCAGTAGTGAGACAATGATTATGTGACATTTGTTCTAATCCAATGAACAAGTCAACCATGCAAAATTTAGACTGAACGAACAATAGCAGTGTATGCTCGAATCACGTTTAGAAGAAATATTTTAGAAAACGTGAGCGAGGAAATACATTCAAAACAATTTCAAATAAAGCAATGTTATAAGCTAAAAGTGAAGAAACAACAACTGGTCACGTTCTCCTATAGTACATTTTGGGACATTTTAGTCCTGATGGGTGTAGATATGATTTTGAGGACTAATCATACACCCCGTATTGGCACAACAATAATAGTAAAGGCCTATCTAAGATGAAAGCAAGTAAAACGTGTTTGGAATGAGCATGCCACCATGAACCACAAATCGTTTACAGGAATAGCTGAGACATCTAACATGCAGCCACAGGCAACATGCCTCGGCCAATCATGACCGCGACATCTGCCCTTACACAATTTGTCAATATCTCTATCAACCGGCTCTTCATAAACTCAACGTTGTAGGATGAGGCTGACTTTAGGTCTCGCGACGCGCTTCTAGCTGATCTCAGTATTGAGGAGTCTTTTCCAACCTACTAGGAGCTATTGAAAATCACTTCTCGGTTTGTTAACTCTTCAAGTCTTCTCTGTTGGTGTCTTTCCTACTTTTTTCGCTTGAAACAATTTCTTCTTTGCATGACGTCATACCACCTGCTTTTACTTGATGTTTTCTTGGTCGGAATAATAACATTTCAAGTTACTGACGTGGACAACAGGGTTAGTCTGTATCCATAGGAGCAATTGGATCCTATATGATGTCTTCCTAATCTTGTGGATAACTTCGACTAGTCCATAGAATTTTCGCACCAGTCTTTGGTTCTTGTTGCTTTGAACTCAAAGTTGATCTAACCTTAACTTATCATAACTCTCTATTTGCTTTGAAATTATCGTGGTCGACCCTTCTCTTCATCCGTCTGGATGGTATTTTTGCGTGAACATGTGTTGCTTTAGTGGTTTGTTTTTGTCTCCCTTCTTCAGTAGAGGTGTTGGCTTGGTGTCTTTGCCAAGCATTTGAGTGATCAGTGACAAGAGCCTTTGGAGGTCAAATAAACCCGACTGTGAACATGCCATTTTTCTATTTGTAGAATTCAACTAGCTCAGGCTGAGCCGCATGACATCTATTTGTGGTACGCGACATAAAACTAATCTTGTGATTTATCTCTCTTGGTGGGGTTAAACCCAATATCTGACCTTCTTGTTTTGGGTCGTGGTATTCATGTAGTGGCAAAAAAGTTTTTGTTGAGGTTGGCACACTTGAGCTCCCCCTTTTCAAATACAACAATGGCAGCAAGTGTAGATTCATCATGGCTAAGATTCTTTCTCAATTGTACTATCGTCATCATTTTCACCCCTCTTGGTTGATGGATGTTTGTCTGAATGATCGTTGGGTTAGACTCCGTTACTACTATGCATTTTGCTAGGGGCATGTAAATGACTTTGTGTTCTAGCAGGATGTCAATCCCTGACTATTTGGGCTCTAGAATGTTGGATATGAAGGCTGACTATTTATAGTAAAAATCTGATAGAGATATATATACTAAATAATTATATATAGTAGGTGGTTACATATAGTGAAGTTATATATAATAAACTGAAATCATATGTATACCCATTGTCAGTGCTTCCTAAATGTACATTTCTCATTCTCCATATCCTCTCTTTGCATACCTGAAGTCATTAATACAAAACCATTAGTCAATATTTCTTCTTACATATTCTCTATCATGTTTTTTGTGTTCATTTAGATCAAGTGTGTGCGTTGTTGTGTGATTCTAATAACTGGTATCAGAGCGAGGAGAGATTCACCACGATCTGTGAAGATGGAAAGTTCAAAGACTGGAATTGAAAAGTTTGATGGATTCGATATCAGTTTCTAGAAGATGCAGATTGAAGATTATCTATACGAGAAAGATATTCAGGAACCCATTTTGGGGGTGAAGCTGGATACCATGACCACGGAGGAGTGGAAGCTCAAGGATTGTCACGCCGTAGGGTTAATCTGGTTGACGCTGCCAGGGAACCAAAGAAAGTGCGATTGGAAATGGTCCATACAGACGTTTAGGGACCATCTCCAGTTTCTTCATTTCTGGTACCAAAATTTCATGGATTAGAGGTCTCGCACTGTGCAACGACAACTCTCTGTTTTCCTAAGGCTAGTCAGATATCTCATGACCACTCTTTTCCTCCTCACCATATCTAGACACTATAACGTTGATCCAGTATTGTCTTATATAGTTAACGTTCACTCTTTAACGTCCAAGGACATTTTATAACTACCACGAAAATCAAAACATACAATAAATTCATACAAGTTTTACAATATATCATATACTACAAAATAGGGTTAGACTGCTTACTTGGTCACGGAGAGACGTGTCATCGAGCTGAGTCATAGAGATATACGACTCTTTATCCTAAGAAAAAATCTATATAATTTAAAATCTAGCTGCTCTGATACCAATCTGTCACAACCCAAATTTCAAGGGTTCAAAACTCAAATAGAAACTAAAATTGAGAGTGAAAACAAATAAAAATAAAAGTAAATTAATATAAAATAAGAAAATGTTGTAAAATTAAAATGAGATTGAGAAAACAACACAACATTAAATATAAAATTAAATTAAATTATAAGACGGTGTTGTTCAAATTTATCCAAACAGAAAAAAGAAAAAGTGTTTGGGATACAATTACAAAAAAAAAAAAAAAGAACAAAAAAACTCGAACACAA
>ERZ1106961.257-NODE-257-length-28225-cov-19.921122_pt1 | contig 28225 bp, 20 predicted proteins | sample MGYA00403680_ERZ1106961 | MGnify/ENA primary metagenome ERZ1106961 (study PRJEB35170, sample SAMEA104062419) | human gut metagenome | biome: human gut; feature: human-associated habitat; material: faeces | place: Denmark | collected 2012-06-08 ... | reverse complement strand
TCTCCATCTATAAACTTTTCAATATTACTTTCTGTATCTTCAAAATCATCAAATATTGGTATGATATGTTCCTCAAGTAATTTGCTAACTTCATCTACAGTATACTGATAGCTTGCTCCTGCTAATTGCCACCACTGCCAAGCTTTTCTATTTAATAAACTTCCAAGTTCTCCGCCATAAACAAATCCATTATGATAATTAGCCTTCTTCATATCTTTTGAATAAATAAAAATATGTGGAACAAATTCTATACTACACGCATAATTATTTCTATTAGCCTGAAAACGGATTTCAAATGTAAGATCTTTATTTTTAGAGATTTTCTTTAACTTCTGACCTTTGCCGGTCACCTTAAAATCTGGAAAATGACTCGCTATATCCTGCCACGCTTTTTCACATACTTCTCTAGGCTTCAATGTCATACTAATACTCCTTAAATATCTTATAATTTGTTTATTTTAATTATATTACATCTACTAGTATGATTGTATAGTAAAAGCCCTTCGCATAAGCGAAGAGCTAATCTATTATTTCTCTTGTACTTGTTTACCACTCATATGTTCAATAGTAATTTCAAACATTTGTGTTGCTCGCCCATTACGAGCAATTTGTTCATCAGCTAAAGTTTCATCAGGATAATACTTCATAGCAAATTCTTTTAATCGATCTATAGATTCGGGGCCGGCTTCTAATAAACGACATCTTCCAAATACAACTACACTTTGTACATACGGCGCCCAAGATTCAGATTCATCAATTCGCTCATTACCATATACGGTAAAACATACCTTATCTGAAGTTTTCAATGCATCTACTTTATGACCAGCTTTAGCTCCATGAAAATAAATTTTCTTCTTATCACAATCATAAAAATAATTAATAGGAATAGCATATGGGTAACCATTATCGCCATTCATGGCTAGAATACCTCGACGATTAGATTGTAATAAAGCTTCTGCAGCACTATGGTCTATTTCATTTATCTTTTTACGAACTGGTTTAAACATATATTTAGTCTTCCTTTCTAGTAAGCAAAGCCACTGTTTCAACGTGGAACGACCGGTCTGTAAGTATATAAGGTACTCCGTATCAATCCCGGAAGTTTTTGGAAATATATCTACACACTATTTAACGTTATTAACGTTAAAAGGTAGAGAATGAACCCTACCTTTATTAACACGGCACTCTACCCCACAAACTTGAAGTTAACTATTTATCAATTCTTGCAGTTCATTGACAAACCGGCATATATGAAATCCATCACACACTGCATGATGCACTTGGATGGCGAGAGGAAGTATGATTTTTTCATCATCTCTGTAATATTTCCCCATTGTAAAAATAGGAATCAAATAATCATATCCTTTCTGCAAATTCAGATTAAAGTTGTCGAAGGTTGACCATGGTATCATCGATACATTAAAAACATTTTCGGGTACATCTGGTTTTCCTATCATTCCATAATTGCTTCCATACCGCTCAATATCATTCGCATATGCCATAGAAAATGCTTCAAAATCTGGTATGTATGGTGTCCAAAGGTTGGAAAATGTCTCTGTGTCCTCATGGAATATGGTATAGCTGGGTATCATCTCGTCATATATTCCCAGTTCACCCGCCTGATTAATTGCTGTTCTAAACTCTGAATGACGGTTTACAACCGTTGCAAGATAATAAAGCATCGCAAGGTATAATTTCATTCGTTTCTTTTTTATTTGTGTAATATCTAATTTAACAGTCATACTGTATGTACAAGGTATATTCGTAAAGTAATGTTCAAAATACTCATTCCGTTTCCAACTACTTCTATCAATTTTTTTAAATACCATCTAAGTTCCCTCGCAAATTCCAAGATACATAAAAGTACCACTATTAGTATCATCAACTTTAGAGTATTCTTTCCAGTTTATGGGATACATACCACTTAATACTATAGGTGCTTCCATTCCACGCATTGTTCCTTTTCCTGTATTGGCATCCCAATTCATGCATCCAGTTTTAATAGAACCATCCTCAATAGAAAATTCAGCATATGTACAATTTATTTTTGTCGGAGGCTTTAGATAAGACATTTCACTAGTTATCTTAATAGTATAACCTTCAATAAATTTACTAGTTTTATTCCTGAACTCCTCTATACGCATTATATCTTTTAAGTAGTTATAACAACCTTGATCCTTAGCACCTTGCTCCTTCAACACATACACTTCATCATTTATAGTTTTAATACATTTTTGTCGTATATTTAAGCTCAATTGGAATCCATTTACCATCTAATATAACAAGAACATCGAGATGTAAATTAGTATTAAAATCAGGAACAAACTCTAGCCGTATTTCACAATCAGGATATATTTCTTTTATAATCCACGCTAAACTAAATTGAAAATCTGCCTCTGAATGAAAGATCGGTCTCCATAAACTCAAGCGATGCATTATATTATGAATATCAAAGTAAAAACACATAACACATTCCTCGAATCATACAATACAACCCTTTAATTTCATATTGCAATTTAAAATAGAAATATAATATTAAATTGTCGTAATCAAAGCCACTGCCTCAACGTAGCTCGATTGCTCCAGATGGATGTCAAATATCCGGAATATTATCGAAAAATCAGTCAGTTCGTTCTCGGAAATAAATCTACGGCTTTTTTGACCTCAAAATTGCCATTTTCTCGACTGCGAACGTTCTCGGAAACAGGTCGATGTGCTTGTCCCTACTATATATAAGCAGCCGCACATATTTTCCAATCACCTCGACACTTCACTCTGAGGGAATATGTCTGAAAAGCTGTGATTTCCCATCCACTCGACTCTGATGATTCCTATGTTATAGCAGCTTCACGCCTTTCAGTGCATCCTCTTCATTGCGGATGATATTCAGCTGTTCCTTATTACAGAAGGGCTTTAGTTTAAGCATCTCCTGATAGTGTTTGTGACAGAGCTCAAGTCGGCCTGCACGGGTATCTGCGTTTTTCGTCGTGTGTACAAGACGAACGCTATCCATAATAATCCGGTAATGCTGCATCAGCAATTCCGTAGTCAATGCGGATAGCTGATCCTCCGATTCCTTTTCCGGATGTTTCAGCTTTTGACTATAGACAGCTTCTCCCCAAGCAGCCTTATAAATTTTCTTTTTGCCAAATCCAAACATTTAACTATCCCACTCATCGAAAATCTCGTCGTAAAGCAGCATTTCCTCAATGCTGTACGGACTGTTTTTCTTTTCCTGCTGCATTTTCTTATATGTCTTGCCATCTACATCTATTGTGCGAGTTTTCATCACGGCCTTCTTAATTCCGAATAAACGCTTTTTTCAACAGGAACCTACACCTTTACCTTATGTTTCATAAGCGTAATGCCTCCTGTTAGCTCTTAAGTGATACCGACAGTTCTCCTCCGAAGTTCGTCGTAACAAAAGCCTCATCCTGAAGGATTACTTCCTTGGCTAGCTTGTATTCAAACGGGAAAAGGAATGGAAACTCCGCTAGCGAGGAAAATGTATAATAGCTGCTTCCTCCCAGATACATTGCTACCTTTGTCATGAATGATACGATTTCAGGATTTGTTACATTGATCCTGACGCGAGTTTGCTTACCGACAGATGCTGACTGAACACCGCCAAGCTCTCTCATCGTTGATATAATTTTTGTGGTCGAATAATCGACCGTTCGACGTTCGCCATATTCATCAAATGTTTTCTTGCGAATCTGCGTGGTAGTAATGGTATCCTCGAACTCGAACATTTTTCCCATAAGCCTACTGATATCCAAGAATACAGGATACGCTAGTGGCATCATGCACCAGCCGATTTCCGTCAGCTGATCCGGGTATTTCTGTATCAACTTTCGGCCTTCCTCCTGAAGCGTTTGTACGCCATCAGAGTTCAAATACCAAATTTTCATCAGTATCTCACGAGCCTTGCGCCGGTTCGTGGGACTATCTATTTCATAGGACAGATGTTCTTCCAACTGCTTTCTGTACTCTGTCTCCGGAAGATTCTCATCTAGCAAGGCCACAGCCTTCCTCATCCATCCTTGTTTTACGACTAAACTTAATCCGACCATCTTAGCCATTATTCTGCACCGCCTTTATTTTGATAAAAGGTACTACAACCTCGTCAAGCGACATCCCGCCATGCGTCATAACGGCCTCGCCTTTAATGTCCAGTGATTCTCCTACATTACAAATCAAATAGTCATACTCCTTTGGGAGATAATACTTCGGGTACTCAACCAGACCATATTTTTGAATCAGAGATTCCTTATCAGCAAAGTCCTTTAGCACCAGCATTTTATGGCTCTTCGTCTCAACCTCAACACCGGAGCCCATAATCCTCCCAAGTCCAAAACAAGCAGTATTCCCGTGATCGGCAGAGATGTAAACATCAAAACCATCAGCAAGAAAATGCTTTACCATATTGCTCAGTTTATTTTGCCCAGCCAGCAATTTAATGTCGTGATACATTCCAACTCGTCCCTGCGTCTGTGCATGAACCATTTCATCAACATCAAGAATGATGACTGCGCCGCACCTGACAAAAGAACCGAAGCTGGCATCGTAGCCACGCTCATATCCAATTTGCGCATCTGTATATCCGAGGCTCTTGGCGCAAGCAATAAACTCCGCTCTCTCTTTACTCTGTTTCCACGGTTCTGTCAGCTGACTCGGATATTTATTCGAAAGTAAGCACTGACGGGAAATTGAAGTTGTTGATGGAATCATAGCAAAAGCCGCAGCCTGTTCATACTCTATCCCATCAAACGACGTGGAGATGATTCTCCAATCGAACTCCGACATTCCGTCCATCACGATGATTACAAATTTTTCACTGTGATCGTGCATGTAGTCCATTGCTTTACTGACGAGCACCGGTGAATCTTTATCTATAGCCGATGACAGCCTACCAAACTGCTCCAGCGCATACGCTTGGAACTGCTCGTTGATCGCAGTAGTGTCAAGCTCAATGCTGCTTTGTATTGCCAGTAGGTCAATCTTCGATTTCTCTTCGGCGATTGCAAACCAGTCATTATGCGTCTTTGCTACTGCAACCCGCTCCAAAAGTTTTGTCAGTTTTTGCTGCAGATAAAACTGCACATTTGCCTTAGCATAGACCTTCACACGAAGGTACTGCTCAGTCTCTGCTCGCGAACGAAGATCGTCAAAATTTGTAGGATAGACATTGCAGAGCAGGTCAAAATCAGTCTCCGTTTTACCTTTCAACGCCTCGGTATTAAGCTTTGGAAAAAGGCGCTGTAAAGAAACTTCATAAGCTCGAAGTCTCCGATGAATATCATATGGAATATAACTATCCGTATGTGCCAGCACAACCAGCTTGTCATTATCCGAGTAGAGCTTTTCCTGATAATCTATCCTGAATTGCAGATCGTCCTCATAAACAACAACCTCAAAGCCATGTGCAGAGAAGGCTGACGTATAGTCAACCTGCCTGTACAGTTCGTCGTTGTCCACGAGCAGGATTTTCTTAGAATATGGAGCAGATGATTTCTCGTACACATAGTCGCCAAACATCTGTTATACCTCCAATCTAATCATAATCATCATTCGGAAGTCCGGAAACACCTGTCTTCCTTTTTTATATTCTGCTTCAATAGCAGCCTTCTCGCGCTCCAGCTTGGCCAGTCTGGAACGACGGATATTTTCAATACCAATATGCTCGGCAGCCTCTGTCCGTAGCTGCAGCGCATATATATATTTGTTGTAACTTTCTTTTTTCGTCTGGATCTGCTTATCCTTTAACTCCACAAAGGTATTGTAGGCAAAGTCCATGCACATACCTTCGAGCTTCTTATATTCATCCTCTGTGATATTAGGCGCTGTTCCTATGGTCAACTTGCTGTTTCCATCAAGGAACACATCCATAAGACGTTTTCCCGCCATCGGACGTAAGATAAAGCCTTCATTCACAAAGATAGGAATAATACGCTTTCCGCTCTCTTCGTCAGAAATAGAAAGCTCCCACAGCATAAAGTATCCCGACTCGTTCGGGAAATCCTTAATCCCGACAGAAAGAAGCTGGGAGCTGTGATCCTGAATGAGGCTCATCCGCAGATGCTTCGTTATCTCAACATCGTTGATGCTGATCCGGTCGATAAGCTGTAGATCATGTCCTTTCCAGCTCTCGTAGTAGGCCATCATCTGACGTAGAGCACTGTCCACATCAAAATCAGATTCTGTTCCCACAAGGCTCTGCAGGTCTTTTTCTTCCCGGATGATATCCTTATACTTCTGCACGTTTGAAACCTGCTGCTTTACTTCGGACTCTACCGGATACAGATTTTTCTCGACCGAGCGCGGCTTTCCGATGGAATTCATGTAGACCTCAGTAAAATCAACCTCGGCTACTTCGCTGTCAAGGACATCCGAGTATTTGTCGACACCCATTTCCTTTAAGATGACGGACAGTTTTTCTTCCAGCACCTCATGAACGCGACGTTCTACGGTATCAATGATAATAAAATTATAGATATGAACATCCCGCTGCTGTCCAATACGGTCTGCACGGCCACAGCGCTGCTCGATCTTCATCGGATTCCACGGCAAGTCGTAGTTGATAATGATATTGGAGAACTGAAGGTTTAAACCTTCGCCACCTGCATCCGTAGAAATAAAGATATTGCTTTTCGTTTTGAATTCCAGTAATGCCTCGTTACGCTCTTCAATATTCATGCCGCCATTCAAGATCGTAACTGTAAAGCCTCTATTCTCCAGCAGCTTTCTCAAATAGGTTTGTGTAGCGACAAACTCGGTAAAGACTATGATCTTCTGATTTCTGTCTTCACTTAAAATCTCGTCAATAGTGTCAACCAGCTTTTCAACTTTGACGTCCGGATACTGAAACTCAGCCTGCTTGGCCACTGCGATGATGCGCTCCAGCTCTTCGATTTCCGCGTCAATGTCTAATGACATAGCTTCGATTGCTTCCTCAACGCCATCCTCGATATTCAGCTCAGCCAGATCCTCTTCAGTCAGAGAGGCGATCCTCATACTTTGTGTTTTCAGCACCTGCAAGCGTCGCTCCAAGCTCTGCCGGACCGCTGCCGTGCTGCTGGTGACCATGCGCTGCATAATAATCAACAGGAAGATCAAACACATATTCTTTTTAAGATTCCGGCGTGCCTTGTCATAGGTTTTTGACACATAGGCGCTGACCATTTCATAAAGCTCGCGCTGAAGCGTATGCCGTTCATCCCAGTTCAGCTCCACAAGATGAGTAATTCTGTTCTTGAAGAGCAAGTTCCCGTTATTGTCTATGGACTCACGTTTCTCTGTTCTGATCAGATAAGGTGCGACCTGTTCCTTCACGATGGACTTTGCATTCGGAAATGCTTCTTCATCTAGAAGTCTTACCAGTCGCAGGAATGGCTCCGTTTTTCCATTGTGTGGAGTAGCAGACAGCAAAAGCAAATATGGACTCGCCTGCGAAAGCAGATAGCCCAGCTTGTAGCGTGCCACCTCGCCGGAAGAACCAGCAACACGATGCGCCTCATCGATGATGATTAGATCCCAGCTGCTGTTGATGATTGAGTAAATTCTCTCCTCGTTGTATTTTTCCACACGCTCATCCGTCCAACCGGCGTGCTTTTCGATAGGCTTAATGGAGTCCATCGGAGAGATGACCTGATCAAACTGGCCGTATACATCCTCGGCATCTGTGAGGCGGCGGATCGTATCATAATCTGACGGCAGGATCACCTGAAACTTCTCATGGAATTTCTCCTGCATTTCGGAAGCCCACTGCGTCACAAGGCCTGTCGGGCACACAACAAGCACCCGCTGTACAAGCCCTCTGCTTTTCAGCTCTTTGATGATCATACCGGCCTCGATGGTTTTACCAAGGCCGACCTCATCCGCCAGTATGTAACGGATGTTGTTTGTCTCCATCGCCCGGTTCAGCACATGCAACTGATGTGGCAACGGAATAATTCCGCTTGAAAGCGCGGAAAGAAACCCACCGGCAGTCTCGTTTTTGATCTTGGCCAGCAGAGTAACATAGCGTAGATAGTTCTCATCATACTGAATCGCGCTGCCGCCTTTATTCAGTTGTTCCTCAGTCGCTTTATAGACCTGTCCTGTAGCAGAATCGAAAACCTTGTAGGACGTATACCCCCACATCTCGATCCTCTCCAGCACCTGAACATTGGCACCAGCCACAGTATCAAAAACAAAATCACCGGTATTAAACATTACATCGCTCCTTCTTTACACGCGGCTCAAGCTGATGTCATAGTACATAAGCAGGTTCGGGTCTTCCTGAATGGTAGCTTCCGGCAGACGCTCAGCCACTGCCACAATGCTCTTATAATCCTTGTCCTTCCAGAGCTTGGCAAATCCTGCCCTAATAGCTTCCGAACGGAATACTTTCAGTTTGCCCTTGGACTCTAAATAGGACTGGAATTCTTTCAGCAGGTTCTTCTCACGTAGCTTGGCAAGGTCTCCACTCTTTGTAAGGTCAGGAATGTACCACTTGCCGTCGTCATCTTTCAGGAAGTTCTCTTCGAGAATTTCCATCAGCTCCGGCATCTTCTCCCGCTTATCTACAGCTTTAAGTTCCTTCATGAATTTTGGCTGGAGTTTAGCGTAAGTCATCCGGCCTTCTCCGCTGTTTTCATCGAGCTGCTGATACAGCCATCCAATCGCCGATTTCTCGTCCGACACAAAGAGCGAGAACTGAATGTTTTCGACTTCCATCGTAGAACGAGCCATGTCATACTCATTGACTTGATCAGGAAGGAAATACATTCCGTCGCGTTTTAAGAAACGATCGTCAAGCCCCTTATAAAAATCAGTCGCATTCAACGGAACTGCGTATCCCTGCATAATGTGGTACGAGACCATTCGGTCAAACAACAGGAATGCCTGCCTTTCTGCAACTATATCGAGTTTACCATTATTATCGGCGTCCACCACGACAGGTACATTAGCCAAATGCTGACGAACAAACGCCCAAGCAGTATCCTCAGTACCAGCCTTCAGCACAAATTCACGCTTAAATGCTTCTCTCGGCTTATAGGCAGAAATAACCAAGTCCTGCTTCACAGCAGATGTATTTTTAATCTGCGTATATGAGCTCTGTTTTTTATCAAGCGTGCGAACATCTGCAATAACAAACCCCGCCCTACTCAAGCTCTCCTGAATAGCATTCCACACGGCATTTTTGGAGTTATGAAACTCTACTGTCATCCAATGACCCGGTTTTAACACACGGAAATATTCCTCGAAGCATTTTGTCATCAACGCCTGATACTCTAACACTCCCTTGGACTGAGAAGCATTCATTATTGCTTCTGTGGCATTATTAGTGGTAACACCAAGCCACGCCTCCCACATAAAGCTCAATTCTGAGTACATCAAGTTATCACCGAAGGGTGGATCAGTAAAAATGTAATCAATTGAGTTCTCCGGGACAGCGGTCTGAGTCAATGAGTTTGTACTGATACAAAAATGTTCCTCATCAAATCCAAATATAGTAGCTTTCAATTTGGCAACAGCACGATACTTCCCCTGAATCCAATCAAGGACATTCCACTCACGAATCATTGATCCAACATAAAGAGTCCCTGACAAAATCATATTCGGGAATCCAGAGTTCAATCTGAATCTTTGCAATTTGCTTACACCTTGCATAACACCGGTAATCACCGCCATCAATGAGGTTTTTATATTTTTATCCTCATCGCCATGCACGATGGCATCCCACAGAGTAGCAAGGACATAAAGATTCCTATTTGTAAAGAAATGGTGTACTCTTGTCATCCCCTGATGATATCCTGCACGCCAACTGTCTCCCCATTTTTCTCCCTTACCCATCATCAAATCGGTAGGATACCAGTAGGGAATCGACATTGCATTGATTTTGCTGATGAGCGCTAAATCCTCCGCATCTGGAGTCTTAGTATGCTCTCCATCGAAATCTTGATATGCAATTAAAACCGGGACTTGCTTTGTGGTAGTAACAAGCTCGTTAACCACATTATCATAATGTGACTCAACGGCTCTTTCGCAATCCTTTTTTGTAATTTCAACTTTACAATTAGTGCAGGTGAATTTCGTCTTTACGCTACCTGTTTCTTTGTCTACAGCTGAATCCCAGAAGACAATTTCACGGCCACAGTGCGGACAAATAAAGACATCAGAGAAAACGGTATAATTCACGTGGCATTTCTTTCCACTACCGTTTGAAGTCTCATACATCCACCCACACTCATCCTCCGCTTTTTTTGATATGCGCTTGAAGGCTGCGTCTAACGCATCTAAATCAACCGGTGTGTTATAGACGTCCGAAATAAAAGACGCCGCAGGAGAGAGATCACTTATAACAGCATATCTTTTTCCCCATCTCTCACTTGAAAACTCGCCAGTCATCTTGAACTCAAGATTGTGATCGTCACTTCCACACATCTGCGCTGCTACACCAGTCATACCAGTTCCACAGAAACCATCGAAAACAACGTCACCAGGATTTGTGTAATGCATCAGGTAACGCATAATCGCTTTATACGGAACCTTGGTATGATAGCTGTGGGCATTGTAAACTGGATCTTTTTTCCCTTCACTTACATCAGTCGCAAAAGGCTCTCGGTGATAGTCATCAGTCGCCTCATCATAAGGAGTTCCATTTTCTTGAATAAACTCCTCTATAAACGGATTCGGGCAAGCTGTGTAATAAGGCGTATCCGAAAGAGCAATGATATCCTCATCACTGCCAATCGGAAAGCCCTCTATGCCACGTACCTTGTCGATATCCTCTTTTGTCAGTCTTCTATTTTCCATGGGTTATGCCTCGCTTTCCTTTCTCTTGACCACGATACGGAGCTTGCTGACATCCTTGCCCTTAGTATAAGTTCCGACCAGCTCACTGATCGTGGCCTTAAAGCTCGCCTCGTCCATCGGCGGCAGCTGCTCCAGCTCTGCCACCAGCTCGTCAGTATCAATCACCACCGGTTCAAAGCCCTTGAGCAGCGCATTGATAGCCTTTACGAAGAAGTCGTCTACGCGCTTCGGCAGTGCTCCGGATTCAATGAAGCTGTCGATAGCCTTCTGCTGCTCCTCCGGAAGGAAGGTCTTCTGGCTGGAGACAATCGGATCGGAGATTGTGTTAAGCAACGTCTGCGTCCATTCATCCAGCAGACTATCGATTCTAATCTCAATATTATCAAGCTGCCCATATACGTTCTTTGCCTTGTCGTCCAGATGGAAGCGGCAATGCGGGCAGATGTGAGTGGTCTTCAGCTCCTCCGGCGTAAGCTCGTAGCAGACGACCAGCCCGGACATATCGGACTCAATGTCGGTGAGCTTGGCGGCGGAGAGAATCTCAATGGAGCGGAGCTTCCGAAGGTTTGCTAGCGCCTTGCCCTCCTGAATCTTGCCTCTTCGCTGTGTATCGGTGATATCCAGTCTCTTCTTCTTGTGTGCATCGAAGTAAATATCGATGTATTTCGCTTTGACTTTTCCGAGAGCCGCGTCAACCCTCTGTGCAGTAGCCTCTCCTGACTCGCCGTCCATAATACTGTCACGAATAGTACGGAATGCGCTCTTTGCCTGTTCAACCTCGGACTTGAAGGCCTCACCCAGATCGATATACTCAATATTCTGGATGTAAGACACTACATCGCCGCAGCCGGACTTGAAATCCATGTATTGAGGAATCAGCATCGCCAGCTTGATCTGCTCCTGCAACTTGTCCACCTCTTCCATCGACAGGTTGAAATTATTCAGCTTCGCGGGAGTGTTGAACTTTGCAGAATAGTTGCTGAACTCATTCCTGACGGCATTGCAGGCATCGCGCAGGCGGTTCATGTCCGTTGTGCTGACCAGCGGCTCTCCCCAGAGGTCAAAGCCATTATTCAGCTTGTTTGCCGCCATGGCTGCGGAATTGCTCAGTTCCTGCGCCTTGGAAAGGAGCTGTGCTACTCCGGTCTCGCGGTCATTCGGATTATCCAGCAGCACCGGATTCAGACCGATCACATCAAACAGGCGCTTCAGCTCTGCCATAGAAATCTGCGCCGGTCTGGACAGGTACTTGAACTCGTACAAATCCATCACGCCAATCTTCGGAATCTGATCGAGATTTGAGGCCGTGATGGTTTTCCCGTCCTTCAATGTGATGACGGCATATCCGCCATAAACCAGAGACAGGAAAATAATCGGAGTAAAAATGTATTCAATCTGGAAATGCTTGTCCACATACATTTCCATAAAACGCTGCTCGAACATATCAGAGTAGTTCAGAACACCCTGTGGCGGCAGCTTTTTCACAAGGTCAATGTAATAGGAAGCATACTTCGATTCTTCCGGACGGATCTTCTCGCCATCCAGAATACCAAAGCTCTGCAGCATGGCTGTAGACTGCTGCGTCTTCCTACCAGCGAAATGGTCAAAGGCAGCGCGAGCGCAGTCCGACATATTCCGGCGCGTAATCTTCGTCTTCATCACCGGGAATTCCGGATATTTGGTATTAAAGTAATTGTCAAAACTCAAGGAGGCTGTAAGATCAATTGTGTCCTTAAAGGTCAGGTCGGTCTTATACCTTCCTTCCAACACCTCGATCATCTGGCGCTTCTGCTTCTTGTAAACCACATCAAAGCAGGTGTTCTTGTTCTCGCTCAGGTACTTGATCAGACGCTTGCGGAGCATGTTTGACTTATTCAGATAGGCATCCTTATCTTTACCCTCGCTGATCTGCGCTAGACTGTTTGCCGAGGCGTACAGTCCCATAAGCTCCCGGAACTCATCTGTTGACTTGAAATAAAGATATACTTCATCCGGCAAGTTCTGAACCGTAGTTCCGGCAGCATCATACGGAGGCATGATATGGATATAGAAATCGCGCTCCGGTTGCGCTGTGCTTCGCTCTCCCGGCAGACCCATGAAGAGATAACCTTCCCGGAAGATATTGTGGGAATCCCAGTTCAGGTCATATTCGTAAATATTGAAATTCGTAACATACTGCTTTGCGTCCCACTCAAGGCAGCGATATACCACATCGTAGAAGTAGCGGTTCAGCTCGCCGTCTGACATGATGGAGGCCTTCTGCTTAATCTTCTCATCGTAATCGACAATCTTGTCCACATCGATGTAATATTGGTTATTGCCGTCATTGTAGATGATGAACTGGCCGGATACCGTCGTCATGATATCTTTTAATGTGGTCTTGATTAGCGCAAGAAGGAAATCCGCATCCTCCTCCGGCATCGGAAGATAGAGGCAGAGATCATCTTTCAGATTTTCTGCCGTCAGACCAAAATGCACGTCCAGCCCGTTCGTCGTCAGACGATGAACACTGAGCGCATAGATGATCTTAATAGCCAGCGGCTTATATACCGGCTTTGGAAATGCACGGTTAATTATATCCTCTAGCTGCTGGCTGGCATTTACCACGCGGCTAATAGTCACATCACTCTTCAGAAGGCCATTTGACTTGATCGCAGGCCAGTAATCGTCAAAGGAAATGATACCCGGTGCATTCTCAGGCACGTCGGTATTGAAAATTTCCTTGATGGTCACAGAGATATTCTTCAAGATGTGCCTGTTCTCAATCAGATAAATCTTGTTAAAGACATCAATATAGGAAGGATGGATCGGGAACAGATCTACGAATTCCTCCAAGCGAGAGGACATACCTGTATAAAGACCGCAGAACTTTTCCAGATGCTTACGAATCAACGCTTTCTGCTCCGGAGACTTCTTCAAAATTCTCTCGGAGACAACATAGGAGGTCGCTTCCTTAGTGATGATTAGCTGCGTGAAACGGTCGCTGACATGTTTCAAGGTATCGGCTACAAAGCTGAAGCGCGGATTGTCAAAAATTTTCTCCTGCATACCGAAGATCACGCGGAGCTTAGACTTGGAGCACATTTCACCGAGCGCCCGGAAGAATTCAAGATCAAGAACAATCTCCCGCTCATTTCTGGAAGACAGGTAAGACAGGAACTCATCGACTACGATCAGATAACCCTTGTCCGGATACTTTTCAGAGAAGGCCATCATCATATTCTGGATTACCGTCTTGAGGCTCTTTACTCTACTGTATTCTGGTGCCTCAAAGCTAATACCACGACGATCAAAATCGTCCTGAACATAGCCCATGATGACATCATAGAGAGGCATCACGACACCGCCGATTTCAATACGAAGCACTTCAAACTTTCCAGCAATCTGCTGTACCTGCTGCTTGAACTTCTCGTTCTGGAGATACTGAACATTTTCAGTATCTGTGGCCACAGCAGAAATCACAGACATAAGGTGCGATTTACCGGTACCATAATTACCGACAACAAGCACACCTTTATTATCGACGACCTCATCCATTTGAAGCTGATCAATCATCGGTGCCTGCAGCGCATCAGCCATTGAATCAGACATGACATAGGTCTTTACGTATTCACGAGCTTTATCTTTGTTTTCAGCCGTCACAAGCTGAATGACGTCCTCTATCGGATTAAAGCTGATTAATTGAGAATATTTCATGTGAGCTTCCTCCTAAATGACGCATGTCACGTCGTAGTTATTTATGTTGAATACCTTGTAGTCCGGGTATCCCTCTTCCGCATAGAAGAGTTTCCCGTCCTCGTAACGTCCCGGCCATATCACACTAAAAGACTTTCGTTTACAGGCCGTTACAAGTATCTTCAAAACGTCAACCTTGTAAGCCGGATTAAACATGACATCAAAATCTTTTATGACCACATTATACGGCAAGCCATCAAGCACACGGTTGAAACATGCCTCAAGCTGCATAGTCCTTCGCTTCGGGCGGAGTGTTTCCAATTCCTTCGCCAGCTCTATATTGATCGACCTGACTTCCATGTCTGGCTCGGTCAAATCCCGACAATAGATAATCGGCTTCATGAGACCATTGCGCCGTGTATCTGCAAAGGAGATTCGACTAATAATCTTACCCATACTCGGCCTCCTCATTTCCTTTCCATTTGCATTTCGTCTTTACTCTACTTCTTCCATCATGTGCCTGAAGTGCTGTCCATGATTCATCACATCAAAGATGGAATAGAACACATCCCTATACTGCTCGCAATCAATGCTCTCGTCTACGAAGTTAAGACCGTCGTTAAAGGCATCCGATCTGTTTATATAAGAGAGCATGGCCTTGCTTTACCCACTCGGTCGCATTCAGTGTCTTCATGAACTGTGCAAATTGTGTTTCGCTCCGGTTGGTAACTTCTTCAGCAAAGAAGTGCTCGCCGGTAAGATCATAGACGCCTTCGAGCTCGGCGGATGTCTTAAAAAAAGGATACTTCCGCGCCCTTGGATCATAGGCGATATCATATAATTTCTGTATGTCCTCTTTTTTATGTTCGATAGGCTTGTACTTACCTGAAAGTACCTCATCCGTGAATTGGAGCTTCTTTTTCTTTCCGGTCTGAGTCTGATCAAAGCTGCGCCTGATGTCCCCTGAATCTTCCCAGTAGGTAGTTTCAAATGAATTGCATAGCGGCTTGAACTCGCCACTCTTCTTGTCACGATCCTCGGCAGCCTGCTTCCCATCTGCTATAACAGTTTTTCTTTCTTCTGTCTTATCATCGATCTGCTTCCTCGTCTCAGAGTTTTCCTTGTTGAGAGTAAACACGCCTTTAAGGTCTCCGTAATTAGCAAGGTTCCGATTGATGACCTCCTGATTATAGACAAGGATCGTATAATCGGCAGAATTTATCCCACTCTGCCACTCAAGACAGCTCGGATCTTCAAAAGCAGATGCTACTGTGATCTTTCCTACACCATTCTTCCCAAAGAAGAAGTTGATATAGGTAGTCTCTACCGTCTCACCGTGAAAAGTGGCAGCATCCAGCTTTATATTTGTTACGAGGGACTTCATCTTATCCTGCATAGGTTCTCTCCTTTCTGCCACAATTTTCCGTGCGACATATTAATCTGTTATTTTTCCATCTCTAAGCCACTCATCGCCTTCTGATATTTTGAATTTGTAGCGTTTCTCGGATCAATAAGAATGGAGTCTCCAGTCTTTCAGATAATTTCTTTTATAAGACTTTCCCTTACAGCAAAATCGTCCACGGGAAGATTATTATATTTTTGGCAAAGCAACTTACACTTTGTCCTATCCATCTTTAGTTCCTAATCATAATTAGCATCATACATTTTATGATGAAACATTTTTTCTTTTTCCGTCATAAAAACCTTCCATTTCAAATTTATCTTTCTGACATCTAAATCGGCAACTTAGCCCTCACACTTTTTTCTCCAAGCCTCCGTGGATAAGTTCTCACGGAGAGTTTGCCGCTTCCACCTGCTCAAAACAGTGGAAACCCGAAAACGCCTAATTTCAAGGGCTTCCGAGCCGATCACACTTTAACTCTTGACATCAATGCTACCGTCTCAACGTGAGCGGTCATAGGGAACATGTCTACAGGTTGTACTTCTTTTAGTTCATAGCCGTAGTGTGTAAGGATTTCAATGTCTCGAGCCATGGTGGCTGGGTTACAGGATACGTAGACAATGCGTTTTGGTTCCATGCCTGCTGCAGAGGTTAGTACTTCTTCTTTACAGCCTGCTCGAATTGGGTCGAATACGATGACGTCTGGTCGTACGCCAGCCTTGTAAAGTTTTGGCATTTCTACAGCCGCATCAGCGACGATGAATTCTGTATTATCATAGCCATTGCGTTTCGCGTTTTCACGAGCATTGATAATGGCTGGTTCTACGATTTCAATACCTATTACATGTTTAGCCTTATGAGCCAAAAACAATGAAATGGTCCCCGTACCGCAGTACGCATCAATTACGGTTTCATCACCTTTAAGGTCCGCATAAGTTAATGCTTGATCGTAAAGTACTGTAGTTTGTTCTGGATTCACTTGGAAGAAGGAGTGTGGAGATAAGGTAAACCTTAAATCCTTAATGTGATCTGTAATCGTCCCATCACCATAGAGGATATTATTTTTAGGGCCTAAGATAACATTAGTACGCTTACCGTTAACGTTGTGAACGATAGTTTCTACTTGAGGAATTCGTTCAGTTAATTTTTCTACCCACTTCTCTTTATGCGGCAATTGTTCTGTTGCCGTTACAAGGATAATCATCCATCCAGATTGTCCAATGCGTCCAATAATATGGCGCAGTACACCCATTCCTGTATGTTCATCATACGGTTCAATATCAAACTCTTTAGCGATTTGGTAACAAGCTTGAGCGATGATATTATTCCCTTCATCTTGAATAGGACAGTTTGTGCCTTGCACGATATCGTGAGATCCCATCGCATAGAATCCCATTTGAATATCGCCTTTAGTACCGCCTACAGGCATTTGCATTTTATTACGATATGCCCAAGGTTCTTTAGGGCCTAATGCAGGTTTTACAAGGTCTGGATTTTGATGACCAATGCGCTCTATAACGTCCTTCACCTTTTGTGTTTTTAATGAAAGCTGACCTTCATAGGTAATGTGTTGTAGTTGGCATCCCCCACAGAAGCCATAGAGTTCACAGCTAGCATCGATACGGTTAGGCGCCATTGTAACAATCTCTAATAGTCTACCTGTAGCATACGTCTTTTTCACCATGTTAATGACTACTTTGACAGTTTCTCCAGGCAAAGCAAAAGGAACAAAAACAGTAAAGTCGTCTACACGACCTACCCCTTCACCGCTGCTACCAATACCGTGAATTGTAACGAGCACTTCATCACCTAGTTTAACAGGTGCATTCTGTATAGCTTGTTGCTTTTTAGATGCTGTACCACTAGTGTTCTGACCTTGATTAGAACGAGCCCCTCTTCTATTCTGTTGTTTCGATTTATGTTTACGAGATGTACGACCTGTACCGTTCATTACGCGTCTCTTTTCTTCCAAATTTTAATGATACCAGTCACAATGAGTACAAAGAATACCGCACCAAATTTAACGAGTAATTCTTCCCCTTGAATATATGGTAAAAGAAGTGGATCTTCTACGATCATTTCACCGGCAACCCATCCAAGTAGTGCACCGCCAGCCCAAAGAATGGCTGGGAATTTGTTAATAATACGAGCGAATAGTGTAGAACAAAATACGATGATAGGTACCGTAATTAGCATACCAACGATAACAAGCTCTAAATGACCTCTTGCAGCGCCCACAACACCGATGACATTGTCGATACTCATCATAGCGTCGGCAACGATAATCGTCCAAATAGCACCCATTAAAGAGTTTTTAGCTTCAATGTGAGCCTCTTCGTCATCACCTTTTAAAAGCTGAACGGCAATCCATATAAGTACAAGGCCACCGCCTAAATGAACGAGCGGAATCAAGGTTAACGCTTCTACCAAGACAGTAGCAAATATTAGGCGCATTAAAATGGCACCTACCGTCCCCCATATAACGGCTTTCTTTTGAAGTTCTGGTGCTAATTTACCGGCTGCCATACCAATAACTACAGCATTATCTCCGGCTAATAAAATATCTATCAATATAATTTTGCCAATCGTAACCCACGTGGCCGCTTCTAAAAATTCCATTATACGCACCTCAACTATAATTAATTCTATAACTATCCCTTAACTATACCATATTTTATGTATTTTCTCATCTAAAACAAATGCTTTAATATCTTTCATAATCTACTGCAAAAAAATATCTCTCCTCCTGTAAAAAAGAGAAGAGATATTATACATTCCAATTATTTTTTAAGTTGTTTTACTACTAACGATGCGCCTACTACAAGGATAACGGCAGCTATTTTAATATACAGAGAATACGGTTCAACTGTATGAGCAATCAATGTATCTTCCACACTCATGCTAGCGCCGACCCATCCTAGGATACCACCACCAACGTAGAGAATAATTGGGAAACGCTCGATGACTTTCACAAATAATGTACTACCATACACGATGATAGGCACCGTAATAAGCATACCAATAGCAACCATTGTCATGTGGCCACCTGCAGCGCCTACTACGCCGATTACATTATCGATACCCATGATACCGTCAGCAATGACAATCGTCATGATGGCAGCTCGCAAACTATCCTTGGCCTCGATATTATGCTCACTGTCATCATCAGCAACGAGCTTATACCCAATCCATAATAAAAGGATACCACCTACCAAACGAAGCGCTGGAATTGTATTTAAAGCCTCAACAAAGAGGAATGCCATAACGAGACGTAAAATGATAGCACCTGCTGTGCCCCAGAAAATTGCTTTCTTTTGTAAATGAGCCGGTAAATTTCGTGCAGCCATGCCAATCACAATGGCATTATCGCCGGCCAACAGAATATCGATGACAATGATTTGTAACATTGCCAACAAACCTTGAACAGATACAATGTCCAATTCGTACCTCCTATAACGAAAATATTTAATATACTTATTATACTAAAGAGCATCTACCTTGTACAATACTGTAATGTATCCATCTATTCGTAATACGAATACCTGTATATAACTATATTCTATAGTTTACTATACACCTAGCCATAATAGATAGACTATGTTAAAATATATCATCAATTTAGGAGGTCATTATGTATCAAACATATTCTATACTACAAAAATTATGGTTGTTCATTAAATTATTTACTCCTATGTGCATCACCCAATTTTCTCTTGTAGGGGGCACATTTATCGCCATCTTCTTAACAGGACAATATAGTACAATTGATTTAGCTGGGGTTGCTACAGGGTACAATCTATGGTTATTATTCTATATCTTTGCACAAGGGACCCTAATGGGTATCACCCCGATCATTGCACAGCTATTAGGAGCCAAGAAAACAGATAGTATACCTACCATCGTCTACCAAGGGTTTTATATTGCAACAACCCTAGCACTTATTATATTATTAATCGGTGTTTTCGGATTAGTACCATTACTAAATTTCCTTAATTTAGAACCTGCTGCTACGGCTGTTTGTATCAATTATTTGAAAGCTTTCGCACTTGGCCTATTCCCTCTGTTATGGGTTAATACATTGCGTAACACCGTTGATTCCCACGGGTTGACTCACTATTCTATGGCCATTGTAGTAACGAGTTTTGTAGTGAATGTATTCTTAAACTACTCACTGATATTTGGGCACTTCGGATTGCCTGAAATTGGTGGTGTCGGTGCTGGTTATGGTATTGCCGGAGCATGTTGGACAAACTTTATTTTGTTTAGTGCGATGGTGCTCTTCCATCCTAAATTAAAGGGATATCGTATCTATAAAGATTGGGTAAGCCCCAAATGGCAATACATACGTGAGCAATTGCAAATCGGCTTGCCAATCGGTTCTTCCATCTTTTTTGAAGCCAGCATTTTCAGTATTGCCGGCCTATTGATGGTACACTTTGGTTCCGCTGTCGTAGCGGCTCACCAATCGGTCATTGCTTTTACCAACGTATTCTATTGCTTACCACTTAGCATTGCCATGGCTTCCACCATTGCTGTAGGCTATGAAGTCGGTGCTGAGCGACATAAAGAAGCTATTCAGTACTCCTATATTTCTCGCGTGTTAGCCATTGTCATTGCAATTTTGATTTGTGCTTTCACATTCACTCATATGGAAAGCATATCTGCATTATTTACAAATGATGAAGAGGTATATAATCTAATTTATAGATTCCTCGGGTATGGCGTTTTCTTCTCCGCCTTCGATGCCATTGGTACACCATTACAAGGTATTCTACGGGGCTACAAGGATGTAAAAATTGTATTCTATATTTCTCTCATTTCCTATTGGGGCGTTTGCTTCCCTATTGCATACATTCTTGCCAACAACCCAAATTACGGCCCATTTGGTGTATGGATAGGCCTATTAGCTAGCGTAATTGTAGCAGGCATACTATTCACCATTCGAACATGGTATATTCAACACAAACAAGTACATATAAAAGCATAACGCACAAAAGCAGCACTGCAAGTCATACTCAGCAGTGCTGCTTTTCTAGTATAAGATATTAACTATTTTTGTATTACATTGTATTGCCTTGTAATACATCTTGTTTTTCAACATTCGACATGCGGAAAAAATTGTATAACGTTTCCGCCGTCTTATAGTTCATAGAATCGACCTTAGCTAATTCATCTATACTGGCTTTTTTCATGGCCTCTAAGCTATTGAAATGAGCCCATAAAGCCTTACGTCGTTTAGGACCAATACCATCAATGTGATCGAGTACGGATTCTAAGTTACGTTTGCCCCGCAATTTACGATGATAGGTAATAGCAAATCGATGGGCTTCATCACGAATTTGTTGCAATAATTGCAACTCTGGTGAATGATGACTCAAAATGATACTATCCGATTGCCCTTCTACAAAGACCTCTTCTATCCGTTTTGCCAAGGATATGACTGGCACATCTGTAACACCTACAGCGCGTATGAGCGGTATAGATGCATTGAGCTGCCCCTTACCACCATCGATAATAATGAGGTCTGGCATAGGCCAATCCGTTTCATTACCATAGCGGCGTTCCATGATTTCTGCCATCGATTTAAAGTCATCGGGCTTGCCCTGTGTAGTCTTTAATTTAAAGCGTCTATATTCCTTCTTAGCTGGCTTGCCGCCTTCAAATACAACCATGGAGGCCACGGTTTCAGAGCCTTGTGTATGGGAAATATCAAAACACTCCATACGCTCTGGTAATCTTGGCAAGTCGAGGACCTCCGCCAATTTCTTAACGGCACCACCACTCTTATCAATTTGGTATTGCCATTGGCGGCGACGTTCTTCAAGGAATGTTTCAGCATTTTCATGAGCCATTTTAATCATGTCCATCTTATAGCCACGTTGAGGCACAAGAACATCGACCTGTTGGCCCTTCATATCACTGAACCAATCCTTAAATAGATGTTGCTCAGAACTTTCCATAGGCAATAATAGTTCTTTAGGAATAAAGGTAGTATCCCCATAGTACTGCTTAATAAAATCAGTCATAATGGTTTCTTCCGAGTCACCTTCATTTTGCACGAAGTAATTTTCTCGGCCTAATAGACGGCCACCTCGAATAAAGAGTAGTTGTACACATGCCAATTGACCATCTACAGCTATCCCCAGTACATCTAGATCACCACGTTGCGTTACCATCCGCTGTTTTTCTTGAATTTTCTCAATGCTCGTCAATTGGTCTCGATAACGTGCTGCATCTTCAAATCGAAGCTCTTCCGCAGCTTCTTCCATCTTTTCCTTAATTTCTTTAAGCAATGGGATTGGTTTTCCCTCAAAGAGTTCTATAATTTCATCGATATATTTGCGGTAATCCGGTACTGATATCTTATGAAAGCATGGCGCTTCACAATAATGCATATGATATTGCAAACAAGGGCGTTCTACCTTCATCGATTTACAGGTACGCAATGGAAAATACTGACGAATCAACTTGAGGACTACATGAACGGCTGTTACATCAGTAAAGGGCCCAAAATATTTAGCCCCATCCCGTTCAAGGCGACGTGTCATATATACGCGAGGATAGTCTTCTTGAACAGAGATTTTAACATAAGGATACGTCTTATCGTCCTTAAGGGAAATATTGTATTTCGGCTTATGTTCTTTGATAAGCGTATTTTCTAATATGAGGGCTTCCATTTCCGTCTTTGTTTGAATAATCTCTACATCGACGGCACGCTTCATCATCGCCGTTACCTTAGGCGCTCGATTCGCATCATTACGCACATAGGATCGCACGCGATTGCGTAAATTAATCGCTTTACCCACATAGATGATGCGGTTATATTGATCACGCCATAAGTAGACCCCTGGTGTGGTCGGTAAATGGCTAACCTTTTCTAATAACTCTTCAGACGGCATATATCCTCCTTTCTTCGTCAATTCTCCATACCATTATAATTAATACTTCATTGTCGCAACCATGCAAGGCAGTGCCATACAAATTATTTCTTTTTCTTTACAGCATTCATAAATGTATCAGTCTGTTTTAATACAGGACCTAAGAATTTTCCTGTATAACTTTCTTTCACATTTGCAATCTGTTCCGGTGTACCGGTAGCCACGATGGTACCACCGCGGTTACCACCTTCAGGACCTAAATCAATAATATAATCAGCCGTTTTGATAACATCTAGATTATGTTCAATTACGATAACTGTATCGCCACCATCTACCAGTTTCTGCAATACATCTAAAAGCTTTCTAATATCTTCTGCATGAAGGCCTGTTGTAGGTTCATCAAGGATATATAATGTTTTACCTGTACTGCGACGTGCTAATTCTGTGGCCAATTTAACCCGTTGTGCTTCACCACCAGATAATGTGGTTGCCGCTTGGCCTAAACGAATATAGCCAAGACCAACCTCTTGCAATGTTACCATTTTCTTGTAAATTTTAGGGATAGCACTAAAGAATTCTACCGCATCATCTACGGTCATATCTAACACATCTGCAATAGATTTGCCCTTATATTTAACCTCCAGTGTTTCGCGATTATAGCGGGCCCCCTTGCAGACTTCACAAGGTACGTACACATCTGGTAAGAAATGCATTTCAATTTTGATGATACCATCACCACGACAAGCTTCGCAGCGGCCACCTTTTACATTGAAACTAAAACGCCCTTGTTTATACCCGCGCATCTTAGCCTCTGGTGTTTGGCTATATAATTCACGAATTGCATCAAATACGCCTGTATATGTGGCAGGGTTAGAGCGAGGTGTACGGCCAATAGGGCTTTGGTCAATGTTAATGATTTTATCAATATGCTCTAGGCCTCGAATCTCTTTGTGAGCCCCCACCTTGTGATACGAACGATATAGCTGATTTGCCAGCCCTTTATATAAGATTTCATTTATCAAAGTAGACTTACCAGAACCGCTGACACCTGTAACTACTGTAAATAGTCCAATTGGGAATTTCACATTAATATTTTGTAGATTATTTTCTTTGGCACCTCGAATTTCGATGCAGTTTTTACCAGGTTTACGTCGTTCGTCAGGAAGAGCTATAAACTTGCGGCCGCTCAAATATTGACCGGTAATGGAATCTTTCACCTGCATAACCTCATCTACAGTCCCTGCAGCAATGACTTGACCACCATGCTCGCCCGCACCTGGTCCAATGTCTACAAGGTAATCTGCAGCGCGCATTGTATCCTCATCATGTTCTACAACGAGCAGTGTATTACCAAGGTCACGCAACCCTTTTAAGGTATCGATAAGTCGATCATTATCTCGTTGGTGTAGACCAATGGATGGCTCGTCAAGAATATACAACACACCCACAAGACCAGAACCAATTTGCGTTGCTAACCGAATACGCTGTGCTTCACCACCAGATAAGGTGCCTGCACTCCGATTCATAGTAAGGTAATCAAGGCCTACATTATTGAGGAAGCCTAGTCGAGCATTAATTTCTTTTAGAATCTGTGCACCAATCACTTGTTCTCTGTCAGTTAATTGCAAATGACTAAAGAAATCTAGCGCTTCTTTAATCGTCAACTGGGTTACTTCATTAATGTTCTTATCCCCTACGGTAATTGCTAATACCTCGGGTTTAAGACGAGCGCCATGACAGGTCGTACATGGTTTAATGGACATGAATTTTTCAAATTCTTCGCGCATAGAATCGGTAGATGCTTCGCTATGGCGGCGTTTCACCATAGGCAAAATACCTTCGTATTCAGTGAAAAATTCCTTTTCTTCACCGCGCATATTTTCATAAGTGAAAGCCACCTTATCCGTCGTACCATACATGACCTTCTTCTGTAATGCCTTAGGTAATTCATCATAGGTAGAGTCTAAAGAGTGTCCATTGGCTTTCAATAGACCTTCTAGCTGACGCATAAACCATGCGTTAGGATTAGAGCTCAACGCCTGTACACAACCATCGGCAAAACTAATAGAGCCATCTGGAATGACGCGCTCCTCATCAACCTCCATGGTAGAGCCAATCCCCAAACAAGCGGGGCATGCCCCAAAGGGACTATTGAAAGAGAACATACGGGGCTCAATTTTTGGCAATGAAATATGACAATCTGGGCATGCAAAGTTTTGACTATACATATGCTCTGGGCCATCTACTTCTTGAACAATAACGATGCCTTCAGCCCATTTTGATGCAGTTTCCATAGAGTCTGCTAACCGTGATTCAATGCCTTCTTTTACAACGAGGCGGTCTACTACGATATCGATGGAATGCTTTTTATTTTTCTCTAATACAATATCCTCATCCATTGTGCGTACCATACCATCAACGCGAGCACGGACAAAACCCTCTTTTCGCAGTTGTTCAAAGACAGATTTATGTTCCCCTTTTTTTCCTTGAATCATAGGTGCTAAGATTAAAATCTTTGTCCCTTCAGAAAAACTCATCACATCATCCGTCATTTGTTGAATCGTTTGTTGTGTAATGGGTTTACCACACTCTGGACAATGAGCATGTCCAACGCGGGCAAATAATAGACGTAAATAGTCGTAAATCTCCGTCACCGTACCAACTGTAGAACGAGGATTTCGACTTGTAGTCTTTTGGTCGATAGAAATGGCTGGAGATAAACCTTCAATATAATCTACATCAGGCTTATCCATTTGACCCAAAAATTGACGAGCATACGCAGACAGTGATTCTACATACCGTCGTTGGCCTTCTGCATAAATCGTATCGAATGCAAGAGACGATTTACCGGATCCACTTAAACCAGTTAAGACAATGAACTTGTCTCGCGGTAGTGAAATATCTATATTTTTAAGGTTATGCTGACGTGCACCTTTTACAATCAATTGATCTTTCATATATGTACCTTTTTACTTTTCGGTGATTGTTTCTTAGAATTTTTTCGTGGTTTTTTTAACTTACTGTCACCGACACTATGCATATCGGACCATTGTTGACGAAGTTCGCCCAATTGGTCACGTAATTTGGCAGCCTTTTCAAATTCCAACTGTTTAGCAGCCGCCTTCATTTGACGGTCAAGCTCTTCAATCTTGTTATATAGTTCTTCCGCCGTAATCTCTGCTACCTTAGTAGCATCTGCATCTTGAGCATATGGTTCGTGGCCATGGTCCATACCAGCTGCAGAGGACTTCTTTTTCCCCTTCTTTGGTGAAAGCCCTTTGCCATCGGTGACCATATCTTCTTCAATTTTAGTGAGCTCAATAAGCTCTTTCACATCTTTAGATACAGATTTTGGCGTAATATGATGTTCAATATTATATGCCTCTTGTACCGCACGACGACGATCTGTTTCGTCCATAGCGCGTTGCATAGAACCGGTTACACGGTCAGCATACATAATAACATGACCATTCACATTACGCGCTGCACGACCGATAGTTTGAATCATAGCCGTATCAGAGCGTAAGAAACCTTCCTTATCGGCATCTAAAATAGCCACCAAGGAAACCTCTGGCATATCGAGGCCTTCGCGGAGCAAGTTGATACCGACTAATACATCGAATACACCGGCCCGCAAATCACGAATGATTTCAGCCCGCTCGATGGTAACGATATCCGAGTGAAGGTAACGAACACGAACACCCATTTCCTTCAAGAATTCCGTTAAATCTTCAGCCATCTTCTTCGTCAATGTCGTAACGAGAACCCGTTCATTCTTAGCGGCGCGCTTATGAATCTCACCGAGTAAATCATCCATTTGCCCCTTAATAGGACGAATTTCAATGGATGGATCGAGTAGCCCTGTAGGACGAATGATTTGCTCTGCCACATTCGTTTCTACTTCCATTTCATACGGTCCTGGCGTTGCTGATACATACACGATTTGATTGATCCGTTCTACAAACTCATCGAATTTCAGTGGTCGATTGTCGAGTGCTGATGGCAAACGGAAGCCATATTCGATAAGAGATTCTTTACGCGCTCTATCCCCATTGTACATAGCACGAACCTGTGGAATGGTTACATGCGATTCATCTACCATGATGAGGAAATCATCTGGGAAGTAGTCTATCAATGTATATGGTGCTTCCCCTGCTTTACGCTCCGACATATGGCGGGAATAGTTTTCGATGCCTGAACAGTAGCCCATTTCTTGCATCATTTCTATATCATAACGGGTGCGCTGTTCAAGACGCTGCGCCTCGAGCAGACGATCTTCTGCTTTCAGTTTTGCCAGCTGCTCATCAAGTTCTACCTCAATGCGCTCTACCGCAATTTTCATTTTTTCTTTTGTTGTAACATAGTGAGATGCAGGATAGACCGCAACATGTTTGCGCTCTGCAATGACTTCTCCCGTTAATGCATCCACCTCAACAAGACGGTCGATTTCATCGCCGAATAGTTCCACCCGAATGGCTCTTTCACTATAGGCAGCAGGGAAAATTTCTATGGTGTCCCCTTGTACGCGGAATGTACCGCGAATAAAATTCATATCATTACGCGTATATTGGATATCTACGAGTTTAGACAGAATTTCATCACGAGATTTCGTCTGACCTAATCGCAAGGACAATACGAGATCAGAATAGTCCTCCGGATCACCTAAGCCATAAATACAGCTAACAGAAGCAACGATGATAACGTCTCGGCGCTCAAATAAACTCATAGTAGCACTATGGCGCAATTTATCGATTTCATCATTAATAGATGCATCCTTCTCGATGTACGTATCGCTAGAAGGGATATACGCTTCTGGTTGATAAAAATCGTAGTAAGATACAAAGTATTCTACCGCATTATTAGGGAAGAAACTTTTAAACTCGCTGCAAAGTTGAGCAGCCAATGTTTTATTATGGGCGATAATCAAGGTCGGTTTCTGAACCGCCTCGATGACCTTTGCCATGGTAAAGGTTTTTCCTGTACCAGTCGCACCTAATAGGACTTGGGCCCATTCGCCACGCTCAATCCCGTCTGTAAGAGATTGAATGGCTGTAGGTTGGTCCCCAGTAGGCGTAAAGGGCGCCTCCACTTTAAATGGTTGGCCCCCTTCATAATTATATGTATTATGTTTCATTACTGTTCATCCTGATATTTACGGATAGCCTTAAGTTCTTCCTCTGATAGGCGACGTCCTGCATTTTCTGCTTGATTTAATGTATCTTCACCTTCAAGAACTTCGATAAGCATAGCAATAGAAAAGCGATCTAATGTAGGCGTTGTCTTTTGGATTTCATCGGCCATCATCCAATCTAATTCAGTATAGTTATTAATACGTTCAGTAATCTCTTCCCAGTTTGAAAGTAGCAATCTTGTAATAGGACGATATAACTCAATGCCAAAATACTCGATTAAACTAACAATCTTTTCCATATTTTCTAGGCTAACATTACATTCATTTTTTTTATTTTCA
>ERZ1106961.243-NODE-243-length-30189-cov-10.655041_pt1 | contig 30189 bp, 36 predicted proteins | sample MGYA00403680_ERZ1106961 | MGnify/ENA primary metagenome ERZ1106961 (study PRJEB35170, sample SAMEA104062419) | human gut metagenome | biome: human gut; feature: human-associated habitat; material: faeces | place: Denmark | collected 2012-06-08 ... | reverse complement strand
TAATAACAATTTAACTAACTGAATCAGCTAGTGATTTCAACTACTGATTCGCATAACTAATAATGAAAGCGCCATTCGCTGCATCCGAACCGTAAAGTGCCGCTGCCGCCGCACCTGTCAAAACGGACATAGACTCAATATCTTCCGGATTGATATCGGCAATAGGCTCAGTAGCTCCCTTCGAAGCAAATTCTGTACCACCACCATTACCACTGCCTGTGAACATGGGTACACCATCAATTACATAAAGAGCATTAGAAGATTGCATGATTGATTTTGTACCACGCATTATGACTTTTGAAACACCACCAACTCCGGATGATGACGCATTAATAGTAACACCGGCAACCTTACCATTCAAGGCATTGACAAAGTTTGCATCTTTATTGTCAGTAATAGCATCAGCGTTAATCTGCTGAACATTGTAAGATAGCGCTTTCTCCGAACGTTTAATGCCAAGAGCGGTAACAACGACTTCTTCCAAAGCTTGCGCATCTTCTTTCAGCACTACGTCTATCACTCTTCTAGTTGCGACTTGCATTTCTACCTTTTGATAACCTATATAAGAATACTGCAAAACTGCATTAGTACTTGATACATCTATAGCATATTCACCATCAAAGTTGGTAATAGTACCATTTGTCGTACCTTTCTCCAACACGGAGACTCCAATCAGAGGTTCGTTGTTAGAGTCTACGACTTTACCTGTGATTTTCTGTTGTTGCTTCACGGCATTAGATGATGGCGAAGCATTCACTCTTGACAAATAAACCACATTGTCATCTATTTTATAGACAATGTCTTTTCCCTTCAAAGTCATATCCAAGACTTCTGCCAGTGATACATCTTTCACATCTAAAGAGCCTACTTGGATATTTGCCAGATTGTCATCATAAAAAAACTGATACTTGGATTGAGCTTGAATTTGCTTAATCACAGTTCCTAAAGAGGAATTGGAGATTCTTATTGTCAACTGTGCCATTGCAAATTGTGCAGGAAGAGCAAATAGCAGCAAAATCAACAATGCTCGAAAGTATTTCGAGCCTCTACACGAGTAATTGATTCTCATACATTTGAATTTAAGATTAAACATTAGTTTTTATTAAAAGTTAGAACCAAATGTTAGTATTTAAGTTCCATAACTCGCATATATAACAACTCATCTATGGAGAAACACTTAGAAGATTTATGAAAAAAATTATCTTTTTCTCATTATTGCATTTTCATCGGATGATTTATACGGGATTTTATGCTGATAATCTTATACTTATCTATGATAAATATTTATTGGTTCCATTATACATAATTATTATAACAGAATAAACAAAATCTGTCTTCCGGAACTATCAAGAGGAAAATATCCAGAAAGGAATAATGCCAAAGCGTGAAATTAAGACAGATCAGAATATCAAAAAAAGTCTCTGCATGAAATCAATCAATTTGAAATCAATTGATTTCAAATTGATTGATTTCATGCTCTCAAACCGAGTACAAACTTTTCTTTAAAACAGACGTAAAAGTTCGGCACCGAGGAGGGCACTGTTCCCCGGTGCCGGAGTATGCCTTCCTCGGTGCCGAACGCTATCTTCCCCGGTGCCTGGTTTTATCCCTCTAGCAAATTAAGTATAAAGGCGGTTCTAAAAATCATCTATTCCACCTGCTCTTTCGGATAATTCACCAAGTACAATGTCTTCGTTGCCCGAGTAAAAGCTGTATACAACCACCGGAAATAATCCGGAGTCAAATACTCATCCGTCATATATCCCTGATCTAAAAATACATTCTGCCACTGTCCGCCTTGCGCTTTATGACAGGTTATTGCATACGCATACTTCACTTGCAATGCATTATAATGTGGGTCAGCTTTCATCTTCTTCATCCGGTCACGCTTATTGGAAATATCTATATAGTCTTCCAGTACCGTATAGAACAATCGGTCATTGTCTTCTTTCGGTAATGCAGGTGAGTCCGAATGCAAAGTATCCAATAATAGATTCGCATCCAATTCAAAATCATTCTGGTCAGGAAAGCGAAGAGTAACTTCGGTAAAACGAAAACCGTATATTTCACGAGTTCGACGAACACGTCGGACAACTGCAATTTCTCCATTAGCGATAAAATCCATCTCCTTATATTTCTCTGTCCAATAGTAATTATTTTTGGCTATCATCAACATATCTCTTGTGTTCAATTCATCTTCACGCCAAAGAATTTGTGCACGTATTCCATTATTATATAAGTTAGCACGTTTATTAGATCGACAGACAACAATCGTTTCATCCATACCATCATGATCGTAACAATTAGTCAGTTCTTCTATCAGTTCAGTTCCGGGTACCAGTTTAATATCAGGAAAACCTGTTATTTTTATCTTAGGTAAGGAATAACAATCATCCTCCGCTATCAGTTGCCTCAACTGCGTGGCATTCCACAATATTCCGGATTCTTGCACCTGCCGAACCACTTGGGTAAGATCAATCTCACGTACTTCAAGTCCATAACCTTTCAATGCATCAGCAAAAAGCGCAGGACTCAACTCCTCACCTACCGGGGGAAGCTGTGCTGTATCTCCCATCAACAAGAGTCGGCAACCTTGTCCCGAATACACAAATTGCACCAAATCATCCAATAAACGTCCTGTTCCAAACATACTGCCCGACAGTCCTTCGTTTGAAATCATGGAAGCCTCGTCGACAATAAACAATGTATTGGTAGCTAAATTGTCATTGATCGAAAAGTTACTAAGCTCATTAGAAAAAGATTGTTGTCTATATATTTTTTTATGAATAGTAAAAGCCGGATGTCCTGCATACGCTGAAAAAACTTTTGCCGCACGTCCTGTAGGAGCCAACAATACAGATTTCTGCTGCAGCTGATCCATCGTTTTCACCAATGCCCCTACCAACGATGTTTTACCAGTACCAGCATAGCCTCTTAAGATAAAGACTTCATCTGCCAGTGTGGACAGCAGAAACTCTGAAAGAGATTTTACAGCAATTTCCTGCTCTAAAGTTGGCTGATAAGGAAAATTTTCCTTAATTTGCCTTTCTAAATAGTTATTTATCATTTTTGTACGAGAAAAAAGTTCCCGGAACTATCGTATTTAAATTTATTTATTCTATTTTTGCGATGCGAATATAACAACTAAAAACATAATTTATCATGAAAACAGTATTTAATATTGTATTGGTGCTTTGTGCTGCTGCACTGATTTACATCTGTTACACCAGCATTATGGGTCCTATCAATTTTGAAAACGCAAAAAAAGAAAGAGAAAAAGCAGTCATTGCCCGTTTGATCGACATCCGTAAGGCACAGCAGGAATACCGTTCGCTGCACCGCGGAATGTATGCACCCAAATTAGACACACTGATTGATTTCGTTAAAAATCAAAAATTGCCGTTCGTTATGAAGATGGGAATGTTAACTGACAAGCAATTGGAAGACGGACTGACTGAAAAGAAAGCCATGGCTATCATCGAAAAAGCAAAGAAAACCGGTAGATACGATGAAGTTAAGAAATGGGGACTTGAAAACTTCAAACGTGACACTATGTGGGTAGCTGTATTGGATACTATCTATCCAAAAGGATTCAATGCCGACTCTATGAAATATATTCCTCACGGAAATGGTGCTCAATTCGAAATGAACGTGAAAAATGACACTGCCAAGTCTGGTGCTCCAGTATATTTGTTCGAAGTGAAAGCTCCATACGAAACTTATTTGAGCGGACTTGACAAACAAGAAATCATCAACCTAAAAGACCTGGATTCTAAACTAGGTAAATATAGCGGCTTGATGGTAGGTTCTATCGATACTCCAAACAATGGTGCTGGTAACTGGGAATAATGATTGATTTTACTAAATCAAAACAATATACTTTATCCATCCGTCTTAGTACGGATGGATTTTCTTTTTCTATCTATAACCCGATTCATGACGATTCGCTTTCAATAATAGAGAAAGAGATAGACACATCTCTATCCCTTACAGCCAATCTAAAGGCGGTCTTTCACGAATCGGACTTCCTAAATCATCCTTACAAACGGGTAAATATAATGATGGCAAGCAAGCGTTTTACAATTGCGCCATTAGACTTATTTGAGGAGGGACAGGCGGAACTTCTGTTTTATCATAATCATCAGAAAAGAGAAAACGAAACGGTGCTCTATAATATTCTAAGAAAGAATAATGTAGCTGTCATCTTCGGCATAGACAAAAGCGCACAGACCTTTTTGAATGAACAATATCCCGAAGCTCGTTTCTATTCTCAATCTACTCCATTCATCGATTATTTTTCTGTAAAAAGCAGATTGGGAAACAGTAAGAAGATGTATGCTTCTGTACGCAAAGACGGTATTGACATCTATTGTTTTGAACGAGGACATCTGCTTCTGGCTAATTCCTTTGAATGTACGCACACAGAAGACCGTATTTACTATTTATTGTACGCCTGGAAACAACTGGAGTTTAATCAGGAACGGGATGAGTTACACCTAACCGGAATACTTCCGGAGAAAGACGTTTTAATGAGTGAATTGAAAAAGTTTATCCTACAGGTATTCATCATGAATCCTGCAACTAATATTGACATGCAAGCCTTATTAACATGCGAGTAATCAGCGGAACGGTATTTTTCCACATGAAAACAATAGCTAAAAAACCGATAAAAAAAGGACAATAAAACACTATATTTCAACAAATTGGCAAATTCAAAAGCGTATTCAAAAGAGTACGCTTATTTTCTTTTAGTCAGTTCATATTTAGCTTTAATTTGTTACTCGTTTGTTACCCAGATTAGAAAGAAACTATTATCTTTGTTGCAGGTAACAAATTAAAGACGTATGAAAAAACAGATTAAAGTCAAAGAGCCAATCCGGCTACGGACTAAAAAGCTATCAAATGGGAACGAATCTTTGTATCTAGACATCTACACAGATGGAAAGCGTGATTATGAGTTTTTAAAACTCTACATTATCCAAGAACGTACCAAAGAGGATAAAGAAAAAAACGCCCAAACGCTTAAACTAGCAAATGCCATCAAGTCAAAGCGTATCGTAGAACTACAAAACGAAGAACACGGATTCAAAACAAATTCTATTAAGTCTAAAGCTAATTTCATTAACTATATTGATTCTTTTGTAGAAAACCTACCTAAAGACACAAAAGGGTATAACGGATATATCTGCACCATGCAAGGACTGAAATATCACCTTTCAAAGTACAAAGGTGAAAATATCACTTTCAAAGATATAGACCGGAAATTTCTGGCAGGATTCACCGAATATCTGAAAGCCGCCAAAGTATCAACTAAAGCAGTAAAAGAGAGTGATCGGACATTGGCGCAGGGGACACAATGGAACTACTTCAACAAATTAAATTTATTACTCAACAAAGCAGAGAGAGAAGAAATAATACCATTTAATCCAGTGGATAGATTAGAGAAAGGAGAAAGACCACAACGCGCAGACCCTAGATGTACATTCCTTGTATTAGATGAAGTTAAGAAATTAGCAGATACACCGTTTAGAATGGATAAATTAAAACGTGCTTTTCTTTTTGCCTGCTTATGTGGGTTAAGAATTAGTGATGTCCGGTCTTTACAATGGAGCAGCTTCCAACAGGACAGCAAAGGAAATACCATTGCAAAATTAACCCAAAAGAAAACGAAAAGCATATTATATTTGCCGATTAGTCCGGAAGCCCTTAAACAACTTCCCCAAAAAGGGAACAATGTAGATTTAGTTTTTGGCAAGCTACCGGATAATAGCTATATAGATAAACTTCTAAAGATTTGGGCTAAAGATGCAGGAATAACAAAGAATCTGACTTTTCACGTGAGCCGCCATACATTCGCCACTCTTAGTATAACTTATGGCGCAGAACTCTACACAGTTAGCAAACTTTTGGGACATGCAGATATTAAGACGACCCAAATATATGCAGATGTGATAAACGAGAAAAAAAGAAATGCGGAAAACTCAATCCCAAGTATTATTGATTAAAAAGACATTTTAAACTCAAATTTCATATATATATGGTTATTAGCGCATTATATCAATGCGCTATTTTTTATACATTCTATTTCTGTTAGTGTCGGACACTTCGAGCTACCAAAAGAACAACTAACAAATATAACGGTAAATTATTAATCTAAAATATACCGTTATGAATGAATTTGCAACAACAGCCAATTTATCAGAAAGCAACGTATGCGAGCGCACATTAGTTGGCGTTGACGAAGCCGCCCGTATTCTCCACAAATCAAAGCACACTATTTACCAATGGGTAAGACGGGGCGAGATTCCATGTTACAAAATAGGAAAAAATCTATTATTTCGGAGGGATGAACTAATAACGTTTATTGGTATATGTAGAGTATTTATTAAGCCTAATTAAGTTCCTTATTGAAACACAACACCAACCGATTAAACACGAAAAAGTATGGAAACAGATATTAAAGTTCAATTAAACAGAATCGAGAAACTAACATTGTTATCAGCGAAGAATGTACTTTGCTTGAACGATGTTGTATTACTTACCGGGTTGAGCAAATCGCATATTTACAAAATGACTCATTCTCGTAAAATACCGTTTTATAAACCCAACGGAAAGCAAATCTATTTCGACCGTTCCGAGATTGAAAACTGGATGAAACAAAATCGAGTAGCAACGACCGACGAAATCGAAACGGAAGCCGTTAATTATATAGTAACAGGCAAAATACAGAAAGGGGCGCAACGTGGCAAATCTATACATTAACGAAGTTGCCGCCACGCGTGCACTATTTACCAACAACCCAAATAAATCCTTTTGTCGTCTGGATATTGTAGAGGCTATTAATAAGCCAATTAGTAACGTTTGCCGTATCGTCTACAATTTAGTCGATGAGGGATTTATAGAAGTTGCCAAGAAAGACAAATCACCTCATACAGGCGCGGTTGTAGAGTTTTTGAGGCTGAAAGATAATTCACAGCTAAGTATATTTTAATCATACTAATTTATTCAATGATTGACGGCTTTAAAACAAGTAGTCTAGCCCTTGATGTGCACCAATTAGCCAACAAACTAGGTGTTGATATAAGCCCTAAAGCGGTTTATATCAACATTGAGGGGCTGATATTTGGTTTCACTGATAGAGTAGACGTAACTACGGGAGAAATCCGCAAATTATGTAATCTACACGGAAGCCTACATAAGTACGCTAACGGCGGTTTGCATAATGCTGATTCTTTCCGGCTGTCTGACTTGTGCCGTGTGTTGACTGAATTAAAAGAAGTCTACGGGATTAATTCGGATATTACGCGGCTTTATAGCGTCGAATTTGGCGTAAATTTAAAACTGCCCTATGATCCGCAACGAATATTGAAAGCGATAAGAATGTACAAGGGTTATACATTTACCCCGATAGGAAAGATAGGACTTATCTACGAAGCCGATTCGTATAAGCTAAAAATATACGATAAGGGGAAGCAGTGCGGCGTACCGGGCTTTGATAGTATTCTACGCATCGAGATAAGCGCCACAAATACATATTTAAAGAAAAAGCACATTTATACGCCAATGTTGGGCGACTTGCTTAGTATTGATGTTTGGGAAAGGCTCGAGGCTCTTTTGCTCAATACGTTGGAAGATGTTGTAATTGTTGAGGCTGTATCATTGGAAGGATTAAGCAAGAAAGAACGAGATTTATTTGCGTTATTTCTTGGTGATGATTGGCAAGCACTTGACAAGGTTAAACGATGCAGGATGAAAAAGAAGTTTATTGCATTAGCCGAACGGATCGGAGCTACACAGATAAAAGAGAATTTAAAAAATTTCATTTCAATAGAATGTAAGTATCTGCGAGACATGGATAACGAAAAATGCAACCGAAACGGCGTTTTTGCAAAGGAAAATTTCGATGATAAAGTAAATGAAAGCGACAATATCCAACAGGAACGAAGTACTAAAAGTGAAACCGAAACGGCATTTTTGTATGCCTCATCAAATAGTGAAAAGTGCAACCAAAACGGAATTAAGATAAAGGGCGTTTCGGTTGCATTTTCATCACCGGAAAACGAGCCACCGCCAAACGCCAATAACCCGCCGTTATTCAATGCGAAAAAGTACAACACCAATTCAAACACCGGAAAATGTAGAGGAAAGCCGCCCGATCCGGCTGAACTCAACACAGGATGAGGCTTTATAACAATGATAAAACGAATACTAACACATGACACATTAAAACTATGGATGCAATAAAAAAAGCCGAACGGCGCAAAGCAATGGGGGAAACAAAGAAAGTTCCGGTACGTATCGACCCGAAGCAATGGGAGCGACTTGACGAAATCCGCAAAAAGTTCAAGTTTAAAAGCAATTACGAAATCATGCAGTATATTTTATCCTGCTTTCTTCGTGTTGCCGATCCGGACAATGATACGGAGATTGAACCAGTGCCGGAAGAAATCGAAATGATGTTCAGTGATTTGTCCGACTCTGAAAGGCATTTCGAGTATGTGAAGCCGAAACGCTCCATGAATCACGATTCCTTAAACAGTAGTAAACACAATTTAAAATCAAATTAAGATGAACGAGATTACTATTTTCAAAAACGAGAGATTCGGAGAAGTAAGAACCGCAACAAGTGAAAGCGGAGAACCTTTATTTGCGGCTGTAGATGTGGCGCGAGCATTGGGATACGCAAATACTAGGGATGCAATTAGTAAGCATTGCAAGCGAGTGACAAAGCGCGACGGGGTCGCCCGCACAACCAATCAACACGGCGTAGTAACGAATCAGGTAGTAGAGATGTCATTTATCAATGAGGGCGACGTTATTAGATTAATAATGCGATCCAAATTACCGCAAGCGGAAGCCTTTCAAGATTGGGTATGTGAAGAGATATTGCCAAGTATTCGCAAACATGGCGCGTATATGACGCCCGAAACTGTTGTGCAGATGTTCCAGAATCCGGACGCCCTGATACAGTTACTCACCACCCTAAAGAGCGAGCAGGAACAAAACGCCTTGCTCCGTGCACAAAGAGAGGCTAACGCAAAAGCTATCGAAGCGATGCAGCCAAAAGCGGAGTATTTCGATACTGTGTTATCTTCGTCGTCTCTGATTACTACCAACACGATAGCCGCAAAGTTGGGAATAAGTGCCCAAAGGTTAAATAAATTCCTATGTGAATCAGGAATACAGTATAAACAAAGCGGTTTGTATTTTCTCTACTCCGACCTTCGCGGAAAGGGATTGGAAGGTTATCAAACATTTGCCCGCACCGATTCAAGAACAGGTGAGATTAAAACGATAGAGCACATGTATTGGACGGAAAAAGGCGCATATTTTATTATTAATTTATATCAAGAAACGACATCTAAACTACTGAATTAAAGATGAGTAATGATAAATTTTACTACCCCCAACGGTCACCCCCACCCGAAAAAAATATCCCGCGTGTAAAAAGATGGGGTGAAGTGGGTTTCACAGAGTCGCGTCAAAAAATAAAAATCGTGCCCCCTTGCCATAACCCGAAGCGTTCGCACCCGCTTTGTATTGTTCATCACCGAATATGGAGACGCAAGACAGCCGGACGCCTCGCCGCCTATCAAGTTATCGCGCAAAGAAAAATTATTCCGCTACGGGCTTGTATTTGCATAGCAACATGAAGCGAACCGAACCAAGTAAGTGAGACGAAGAAAAGTGTATCAGGTCGAAACGTTTTGTTATTTCCCGGCGTGCCCTGATTAAATCCAAAGCGAACCGGGACAAAGCGAGGGATAGGATGAGGGACAGACGAAAGGTAAATCAACCAACAACTAACCAGCGAGCGATCGGATAGCTTGCATTAAAGTAGCTCATTACTATTTTTTCGTAGATTATAAATATAAATCAGTTAATTATATTAAGCTTTTGTTTGTTGAGGCTAGTTAAATATATTAAGGCGCAACAATTTACAAACTACGAATTTATAGTAATGAGCTACTGACTACCGCAACAACTACCGTAAATTTTACGGTAGATAGTACGCCCGTAATAGTTGTAGCGTCTACTACTGTAAAATTTACAGCCAATCAGATAGCCAATGTGACAGCCAATCAGACAGCCCAAATTATTTTTTCTTCTTATCCTTATTCGGAATAGGGAAGCCAATAGGATTTCGCGGCTTATTTGCCAAAGTCTTTTGAGCCTGTAACTCGGCTAACGTCTGATTGATTAATTCTAACTGTGTCCGGGTGTCGTCGTTAATGTCGTTATAGTCTGCAAACACTTCTTCGATGTACTCTTTTAATTCCTTGACTTCGTTTTGTAGTTCCTGTACTGGATTAGTCGAAGGAGATAATAACAACTGGCGAACCGCAACGAAAGCACGCATAATATTTATATTAACCTCAATCGCTAAATCGGAATTAAGCACGCTACTAAGCATTGAAACGCCTAATTCCGTGAAAGCATAAGGCATATATTTAGGATGCTGACCGCGCCCACCGTTTAAGGTGCTAAAATTGCACCTTAAAGAATCCCATTCGTCTTTAGTTAGTTCAAACATGAAGTCACTAGGAAAACGTTTAAGGTTATTCTTTACCGACCGCTTTAAATACTTTGTTTCCGTTCCGTACATTTCAGCCAAATCAAAATCTAACATCACTTTACAGCCGCGTATGTCGTAAATCTTACTTTGTATTACTTCGAGTTGTTCCACCTTATTCTACTTTGATATTGATATTCTTTCCGCAGTGCGGGCACGTGATTCCGGCTGTATTGTTCTTTGGTTGGTCGAATAGCTCCGTAATATGTACGTCAAGCGCATTAGCTACCTTTTCTAATGTTCCAATAGTTGGATTACCTTTCAATGAAGCGCGGAGAGCTATATCTGTTACTCCGATCTTCTCGGCTAATTCTTTTTGCAAAAGACCTTTTGCCTTGCATAATTCTTTGATTCTTAATTCCATAATATATAGTATTTATTTTAATGGTACAAAGATATATTTAAAAAGCGACAAAACAAATATTATAGCATTTACTTTTTGAGTTAAATAAAAGTTAAACTTTGTATTTTGCAGCTTAAAAACAAACAATATATATTATGTTTGTATCGTAAAACAAATAATAAAACATTTATAATATGAAACGGTACAATTTAAGCGAAATAATGAAATCAGCCCACACGATGAGAAAGTTTAGACCGGAAAAGTACCCGACCTTCTCGGAAGCACTGAAAAAGGCTTGGAAAGTTGCGAAGTTCAACAAAGAAATAGCAGACCGTAGAGCCGAAACAATCGCTTATCACGAAGCGAAGAAACAAGAAGCGCAGGAACTAGCCGCCCGTATCGCCCGTATCGAATCAGAGACAGCCGCCCGTATCGCAATGGAAGTAGAAGCCGCAAAGCGTGAACGTGAAGAACGTGCCGCAAAGGTTGAGGCTGAATGTCTGGCATACGGTTACGGTCGCGGCGAGCATTATTCATCTTTTAGCGGATGGGGAAATTATTGCGGTGATTGATTATTAACGAACTAAATACATATTCAAATGAAAGAACTAGAAATCAGTATTAAACAGGATTCGGGCATGTGGCGAATAACTGTTAGTTGCGAGGCGAATTTAGCAAATGCGGGAATTATAAAGAATCTATTCGGGTGTCTACGGGAAGATAACGGCATAATTCGCTCCGGTCTGATTACTTCTAATGTAATGAAGTTAATTAGTATACAAGCCGAATTATTAAGTTACTCACTATGAAAGCGATTTATTTACTCGGACTAATAGCGGGCGCGGTCCTGCTATTTGCCACGGAAGCGGAGACAGCCGCACCGAATATAACGGGGCTTGTGCTGTGTGTAGTCTCATCTTATAAACTCGATTTATTCACATCTAACAAAATATAAAATCATGGAAGAAGTAGTTATTTTGGGCGCGGACGGTCGCCCGGTGAAAGGTATGCAACTTGATAGAAACACAATTCATCTAGGAGATGCAAACGGCGGCTATATGGGGTGCACTAAGGAGAGTGTAACCGAATTACAGCAGGAACGGTTAGAACGATTTAAGAAGAACCGGAAAGCACACCAAAAAGAATGTATGAGCGCGGCATGTGACATCGCCCCTATTATGTTGGCGGGGTTTGATAATCCATACGACGAAATACATAATCTGATATTACAGGGATATAATAACGCCATAGAGGCGCAAGGTTTGTTTTACCGGGTGGTTAATCAAGATGCAGAGATGAGGCGTTTATATAGACGGGTGACCGAGGAGATGACAGCGAAAGAAATAGCGACCGAGTTTATTCTATCATCTGGGAATGTCGAAGCGTTTAGAAAGTTCTGCGAGGAAAGAGCCGGAAGTACGCCGGGCGACAGAGGGGAAACGGGAAAGGTTCGGTTATTCGTTCGGTAATAGATTTTATTAGTAACTTTGGCAAAAAAAAGAAGATGACAACTAAAAATAAGAAAATTGAAACAAGATTAGAACCGGAAACACGTGCCGAATTTGAAAGATTAGCGGATGATTTGGGCGTTTCTCCTTATACGGCGGTTCAGTGGGCTATAGATTGCTTTATTGATAAATATAAACGCCCTAAAGATGTTCCTATGAAATTTAGGGGGGTATCCGGGATTATTCCAGATGATTATTATCAAAAGATAAGCTTATTAGCTGATAAATACAATACCACAATAATAGACGTAGTTAGTTCTATTATAAATAGGGCTATTGAAAGAATGGAAAAACAAAATAGCAATTCAGAATGATAATAAGTACCAAAATAATTTCTATCTTTGCTTTCAAAGAAGCCCGCTAAAACAGTTTTTCATCTGTTTTGTTACTAATTTGTTACCCGCTATTAGAAAAGCGGGCTTTTTATTACTGACATTCAATACATTACAAAAGCTTATTATCTTATGCGAGTAATCAGCGGTATTTACAAACGAAGAAGATTTGACGTGCCTCGAACATTTAAAGCACGCCCCACAACAGATTTCGCCAAAGAAAATCTGTTTAATGTACTCAATAACTATATCGATTTTGAAGAAGGAATAACAGCTCTTGATTTGTTTGCCGGGACAGGAAGCATCAGTATCGAACTGGTATCCCGTGGATGCGACCGTGTTATCAGCATTGAGAAAGATCCTGCACATCACTCATTCATCTGCAAAATCATGAAAGAGGTGCAGACAGACAAATGTCTGCCGATACGCGGAGATGTATTCAAGTTTATCAAGAATGGCCGCGAACAGTTCGACTTCATTTTTGCCGATCCTCCCTACGCTTTAAAAGAGTTGGAAACAATCCCCGAATTAATTTTCCAAAACAATCTTCTCAAAGAAGGAGGATTATTGGTACTAGAACACGGAAAAGATAATAACTTCGAAGAGAATCCACATTTCATTGAGAGAAGGGTGTATGGAAGCGTAAACTTCTCACTGTTCAGATAAAATCCAACTACAATCTCCCCCCCCTATTAAAGTAGCGGAGCCAATAAACGCACGATAGACTCCGCCGCTTTTTGTCTCCACGAACGTCTAACCCAATTCTTCAAAAAGATCTGTGTACTTTCGCGCTGGTCCTGAAGAAATATTTCTTTCATTTCAAGAGCAGTTTCTACGTCATACATAAAAGCATTCACCTCAAAGTTATGCTCAAAGCTACGGAAATCAACATTAGTAGACCCTACAGTGGAAAGCATATCATCGGAAACCATCAGCTTAGAATGTAGAAAACCCTTCTTATAAAAATAGACTTTAACACCTGCCTGCATCACATCTGCCAAATAAGAACGCGACCCAAGATGAGTTATCCAGTTATCGGCACGCTCCGGCAACATCAAGCGTACATCCACTCCCGATAATGCCGCGGTTTGCATAGCAGCCAATATCTGTTCTGTAGGCAAGAAATAAGGTGTTTGCATATAGAAATAGCTCTTTGCACTGGTTATGGCAACTGTCAATCCTTGCATGATTTCTTTCCACGGTCCGATAGGCTCACTCGTGACGATTTGCGCTAAAGAGTTTCCACAAGAATCAATCTTCGGAAAATAACGGGAAGCAGTTATCAACGTGCGGTCTACGAAATACCAATCGAGCAGGAAAGCCGTTTGCAAGCCATGTACTGCCTTGCCTTCCAACATGATATGCGTATCGCGCCAAATACCCCAGGAAAAACCACGCATATAACGTTCTGCCAAATTCATTCCCCCAACGAAGCCCACACGTCCGTCAATAACGACAATCTTTCTATGGTTACGGTAATTCACCCTACTGGTAAATAAAGGAAAACGTACCTTCAAAAAGCTTCTGACTTCAATACCAGCATTGCGCATTTCTTCAAAAAAACGGTTAGGTACATGCCAGCAACCCACATCATCATAGATAACCCGTACTTCAACTCCGTGAGAAGCCTTTTCTATCAGTACATCCCTGACCATACGTCCGATGGCGTCATCTTCAAAGATATAATATTCCATGTGGATATGCTGCTTCGCTTTTTGTAATTCGCGTAATAATGATTGGAGTTTAGTATATCCTTCGGTATAGACTGCTACACGATTCCCCTCAAATGGAAATGCCTGGTTCGTCTGCTGGAAAAGCTGAATAAGACGGGAGTATTCATAAGGAACGTCCGAACAATCCTGTGCGAGATATTCGGCCATTGGTTTCTTCAATAAGCGGTCGTAGCTTTTCTGCCCAATGATACGTTCGCGACGTTGACTCCGCCCAAAGAAAAAATAAAAGACAAGTCCGACAATAGGAAGGAAAAGTAATATGAGTATCCATGCCATGGTTTTAACCGGATTCCGGTTGTCAAGAATGATGATGACAATCGTACCGATAATGGCTCCAAAATAAAGAATATCAAAAGCCACTGTTGCTATCTGGCTAAGCATGTAGTTCCAATCAATCATAGGAATCTCCTTTCATACGGATACTAAACAACAAATATAGAGTAAATTCTCGGATTAACAAAGAAGTCCCGGCAACAACATTGAATCGTTGTGCCGGGACTTTCGTTTTATCCAGATTCTTTTATTGATTAAAAACGCATAGGTCTACCACCGCCACCAAAACCATGTTCTCTTCTTGGACCTCCCCCAAAGCCATGCCTATTGCCTGATTTTCCACCTAAAGTATTAAAACGATATACGAAATGCACCATGAAATAACTTCCCAAAGTATTATATTCCGTATCACTCATCATTGTCTCACTGATAGAACGGGATAAACTACTTTGTTGCTTCAAGATATCATAAATTTTAAAACGAATAGTCCCAGAATTATTCTTCAAGAAATTCTTAGATATCTGTGCATTCCATAACACTTCATTATTGTTCAGCCCACCTGTATATCCATCCTTAAACCGACAGTTCACATCTGTGGAAATAGATATCTGCCATGGAAGATTTACGTTAGTATTACCTCCTAGATAATAATCAAACGTCTCACGGTTACTATTTTCTTGCTTACTATTTCGAACTAAATTATAATTGATAGAACCACTTAAAGACAAATCAAATAGCTCGCTACGGTAACTACTCGTAAAACGTTCACCCAAACCTAGATTATGCGTGGTACTTAATTCCTGATCTAAATTTCGATTATTTCCAACACTTGTATAACTCACCGCATCACTATACCTAGCATTTGTATTAGATGAGATTGTAAATTTCTTATTTTTCAATGGAGTATTAAAAGAAAAATATCCTCTCGCCTGCCAATTTCCATTTACATTCTCTTTTTTATAAACCCGTGCACCAGTTTCAGGATCATACGTCATTTTATTTGCTACAGAATTCAATGTATTTGTATAATATAAATTAGCAGAATAACTACGCATAGCTTCTGGCACAAACTTCCTATAATCAAGCGTGAAACTATTGTTAAATGAAGGCTTCAAGTTTGGATTACCATATCTCATATTCATTGGATCGGTAATATCAATTACTTCCTGTAGATCTTCAATATTAGGAGTGCTACTCCGTCCACGATAACGGAACATTAACACATGTTGTTTATTAAACATATAACGGAACATTATTGAAGGAGCCCAATTCAGCACATTTTGTTCGGGGTAGTTTTTTTTGTAATTAGGACCGATAGTCGTTTTGCTTAACGACGTTTGAGGAGTTAAGCCAACGCCAACACTATACATCATTTTAGGATGAATACCACGCATAGAAATATCTGCAGTATGAGTATCGTAGAAATTTTCCACACGCGTGCTTAGATCATTATCATATCCGCGTTCCATATATTCCGGATATGGATAGTAATTAATACTATCATATACTAATGACTGTGACAGCTGTTTACGATGAGCAAATTCATAACGCAATTGTAAGAAATGATTCTTAAAAACAGGTTCAGTATAAGAGGCAGATATACTCCAGTTACGGCTGTCACTATTACGGTCTGTATATCTTGCGATGTCAGAAATACTATCCAACTCAAAAAACTCTGTTCTTGAATCAGAATAAGAATCTGATTCGCTATCACTATAACCAAAACGTGCTCCTAAATACAAATTTCTCCCTTTATTATTCAATCTCCGAAAAGCCATCAAACTACCATTAAAAGATGTATTATGATTTTTAGAAGAAGAGGCAGCTTCCTTTTCATTGACAGGGCTATGCGAGTTATTTTCTGTTTTTGACCAGGAACTATTACTCGATTCCGTCTGTGAGTAGCTACCATTCGGACGAAAAATTATTGTAGTCAATGTATCAGGACGCCATTCCAAACGAAAATCAACCCTAAAATCATGACGATTACGATTTGAATAGTTTTCACTCTGAGCAAAAGAAGAGGTTTCGCCCAAGAATGTTTCTGAAGAAGTTTTACGACGGGCATCATTATCAGAATGCCCATACTGAACATTTCCTCCAATTTGAAATTTCTTTGTGTCTTTAGCAAAATTAATACCTAAAGATTGTGCCGTTGTAATACCGGAGCCGGCATTTCCACCTCCTAATCCCTGTCCGGCATCACCAAATTCTGAAAAACCTTTGTTATTTGTATTATTAGCAGAACCGATTACTGAAAAACTAGCATCATCTTTAAAGCGACTAATCATCACCCCACCTTCATATCGCTCTTGACTTCCATAACCTGCAATCAAATTTCCTATCCATCCCTTCTTCATCCCCTTCTTCACTGTTAAATCTAAAACAGCCTCCTCCTCACCATCATCAATCCCTGTAATACGTGCCATATCACTTTTCTTATCATAGGCTTTTACTTTTTCAATCATGTTAGCAGGTAAGTTCTTCATTGAAACTTTTGGGTCATCAGAGAAAAACTCTTTACCATCAACCATAATCTTTTTGATTTCTTTCCCATTTATAGTAATCTTACCCTCATCACTAACTTCAGCACCAGGAATCTTCTTTACTAACTCTTCCAACATTGAACCTTCTGGTACAGGATAAGCTGCTGCAGAATACTCTGTCGTATCAGCTTTTACAGTAACAGGAGGAGCTTCGGCAGTAATCACCGCTTCCTTCAGCATGACAGCATCCGGATCCAATGTAATGGTTCCCAATTTTTTATCAGTGGCGTTAGCAGATAATTGTACCGGTACGAGCTTGGTTCGGAATCCAATATAGGAAACTTTCAACACATATTTTCCGGCTTTTACTTTGGGGAGAGTAAACCATCCCTGGTTACTACTGGCTATACCGGCGGCATAAGCACTATCAGGTAATGATAGCAATTGAACTGTAGCCTGCGCTGCGGGCTCTTTAGTATCGGATTCCACCACACGTCCCGAAACGGTAATAACCTTATTCTGTGCAAAAATTGAGAAGGTGCATAGCAACATCAGCACCAACCCTGCTGAAAATCTTTTCATTTACCTTATTTACGATTATATTAGTAGCAATAACAATGTCTTTTTGACAAATCGAATCGTAAAAGGTTTAATTGAAAAGAAAATTATCTTTTAAAGAATCGATCAACAAGCGCTTTTTTCAGACCAAACTCCAGACAAAGCACATTAAAAACCAGAAAAGTCAGGAAAGAGGAAGTATCGACGTTTATCACATCTCCTTGCATAACACGCCACAACATACCACCAAAGACGAACAAGAATGTCAAAAAGATGGCATTACGAACAGCCGAATTCCGGATTTGCTCCGTTTCACGGCTTTCATTCTTACTCAATGCAAAGATTATCAACAAGCATCCTGCCATCATCAACAACTTTGTACATTCTTTATAAAACAGCAAATTAGTATCAGTTACTACTCCCTGCATCACCAAAATAAAAGGGATGAACAGAGCTACCAACAAGACAACATATCCTAAAGGACGACAATATACAGGTAATAATGCTTTCATGATTAAACGTTTTAATGAGACAAAAGTAAGTAAAAAAAGATATTTTATATACATTTGCAGAGTAAAAAAGCAAAAGAATCATGAGTAAACAAGAAGTTATTCTCTGCGAAAGCTTGGAAACGAGCCTCGGTCGTGCCATTGAGCTATGTCCGCATGACAAATTATTCGTCCTCACAGACGAGCATACCCAGCGTCTTTGTCTCCCCTCTCTAAAGGAATCGGGTCTGTTAAAAGATGCTGTAGAAATCTGTATCGGAGCAGAAGATGTGCATAAAACTCTGGAAACACTCGCTTCCGTCTGGATGGCATTAAGCACTCAAGGGGCTACCCGCCACTCTTTACTTATCAATCTTGGAGGAGGGATGGTGACAGATCTCGGAGGTTTTGCCGCAGCTACATTCAAACGGGGCATTTCCTATATCAATATACCAACCACTCTGCTCGCTATGGTGGACGCATCAGTGGGGGGTAAAACAGGAATCAACTTCAACGGACTGAAAAATGAAATCGGTGCTTTCGCTCCGGCAAACAGTGTATTGATTGAAACTGAATTCCTACGCACATTGGACACACACAATTTCTTCTCCGGATATGCTGAAATGTTGAAGCACGGTTTGATTAGCAATACGGCACATTGGGCAGAATTGCTCAATTTCGATTCCTCTAGTATTGATTATGCAGCTCTCAAACAATTGGTAGGCCAATCGGTACAAGTGAAAGAAGATATTGTAGAACAGGATCCCTTCGAACATGGAATCCGCAAAGCATTAAATCTGGGACACACCGTAGGACATGCGTTCGAAAGTATGGCACTGGCAGAAAACCGTCCTGTATTACATGGATATGCAGTAGCTTGGGGAATTGTGTGCGAACTGTATCTTTCTCATCTCAAAGTAGGTTTCCCGAAAGAGAAAATGAGGCAAACGATCCAGTTTATCAAGGATAATTATGGTGTATTTACTTTCGACTGCAAGAAATATGACCAACTGTATGCATTTATGACGCATGATAAAAAGAATACTTCAGGTACTATCAATTTCACCTTACTGAAAGATATTGGAGACATTTGCATCAATCAGACTGCCGATAAGGACACTATCTTCGAAATGCTCGACTTCTATCGCGAATGTATGGGAATTTAATCCATCCTACATCAGATATACCGCATAATAAAAGGGAATGAAATAAACTTCATTCCCTTTCTCTTCCCAATCCCTATAGATATTATTGCCTATTGTGAGGCAATTGTCCGCACTATTGTTCTAAGTTACTCATTCGATATTGTGAAAGCGACATTCCTGTATGCTTTCTAAAAAAACGTCCAAGCGACGATTGATTCGCAAAGTTCGTTTTAATCGCTATTTCCTGAATGTTCAGGCTTGTGTTTTTCAACAAAGCCTTGATTTCTAATATGATGTATTCAACAATCCAGTCTTTAGCAGACTTCCCGCTTGTCTCCTTAATTACCATAGTCAGGTATTTGGAAGTAATACACAGTTTATCCGCATAAAAAGCCACATCCTTATTCTCCTTAAAATGCTTCATGATAAGCCCAAAGAATTTATTAGCCAACTCTTCTTTACGGGTATCCCTGCGGGCAGTCATCAAGGTCGATTCCTTTTGATAAGCATTGAACAGTTCCAGATACAGATACCTCAACAAATGAATAATCAGCTCACGCCTATATATATCTTGAGAGGTAACTTTATCTTTTATCATACCCAGATAATTATACATCCGGGGAATATCGCGTTCCGTCTGCGGATACCAGTAATGAGTCCGCATATAGAAAAAGAAATGCGGAGAAAATCTGGGCACACCACTTAACGCATCACTAAACAGTGAAGTAGATATAACCATCGTAACGGTCGAGAAATCTTCACTTGGCTCACTAAATGAGACAAATTGTCCGGGTAATAATATAATCAATTCCTCCGGTTGTATCCAATGTACATCTTCATGCACTGTAATTTTGGCCTTTCCACCTAAACAATATATAATCAAAGCTGATTGATTATTAGAAGGATAAGAAGTCAAAGGAAGATACTTCAGATTTTGATAAAATTTAAAATCGTCACCCAGGACGTATATCTCTAATGTCTCTCTATTTTTAATGTCTAACATTTAACACCTTTCTAAACTAAGTCTTTTTACAAATGTATAACTTCCTAATTTACCACGCACCAAAAATGGAAATATAGTATCATACTAAGGAAGTCAAACACCTTTTATTTACATTAATTTATAAACAAACTCTCTGATTGTTAGTTCATTTATCATTTTCCTATTTCGTTTTATTATAAACTGACCTGTTTTTTATAGTGTTTTTAGGACAGGAAAAGGATTAATGCTTTCAAATGAAAAATAAGCAGATTGTTTTCTAATTCAAGCAAAATTAAAGAAATGTACTTTTATATCACATAAGAGGCAATCAAAAAAACTACTAACTCATTGAAATAAAGATTTGTATGTTCACAAGAAAGACTAATAATCAGAATAATAGCTATAAATCGGCACAATTCATACTAGAAAAATCAACGGATTATTTGCTAATTAAAAATTAATCTGTACTTTTGCATCCGCAATTCGGGGTGTAGCTCAGCCCGGTTAGAGTACGCGTCTGGGGGGCGTGAAAAGAGTAAAAGATTTTCATTTTACAATCACATATAAAACAAGGAATTAGATAGTTATCTAGTTCCTTTATTTTTTAGCTCGATTACTCATTCATTACCTCTTTCGGGAAACTTAATCCAAACTAAAGCAAATTGCAGTGCAAAACCTCTTTTGCGTTCTTCGTGTTTTTATCACAATAAATACCTTACCACAGACTCCCAATTTGGAAACCGTTCAGAACCGAACAATATAAGCTCACCTTTAAAATCGGCAGCACCATTCTTTTTCCTGTCATCTATTAAATAGCCACCTGCATTCAAGTTTTTATGGTGCGACAAGATCAAACGTTTATAGCATACTTCACCCAAATAACGCTTCACCCATTCTAACTTGTCAGACCATGCACTTGGGTTATCCCATGGAGCTGTTGATAAAATGTAAATATCGTATTTGTCTTTTAAACGGTTCATGGCATCTATTGCCCCCTCATTGGGTTGCATTTTTGCAAATATATTAGGGACTTCATCATAGCACCCCGCATATCGGCTTTTTAACTCCTCATTTAAGGCGTCTATGCCTGATTGGAAGTTTACCAATACATTATCCATATCTACATATAAAACTTTCTTATTTGAGCACCGTTCGAGGTACTCCAACGCTTCTTTATATGTTTCCAACTTCCAATGTGCCTTACCATTCAAACGGGTTACATCCATATTGTCTTTTAGGTCTTGTATTTTAACCTTTGTAGCCAAACGATTAGTAGAGACACGTTCAATAAACGCTTTATAATCTTCCCCCGCTTCTTTAGTCAGACATTTTAAAGCCTCCAGTAGCCTGTCATCCAACCCTTCCGTTTTTAAATCCTCAAATGTTATGGAAGTATCTTCTACAACATCATGCAACAATGCTACTATCTTTTCATCCTCTGTTTGACAGTGTAAAGCAACTCTAACAGGATGCAATATATACGGACTACCACCTTTGTCTAACTGTCCAATATGAGCCTTATAGGCAATCTCCAATGCTTTATTTTGATTCATAAGACAATTTAATCTACTGGTTTGCCATCACGTAACCATTCGTTCTTCAAACGGGTAATTTCCAAGTCTGCGTCATCAGCATCGTTTGGCACATCGTAACCAAACTTCTTGCGTTCCTCTGGGGAAGCGGCTTGGTACATGCGTTTAAACTTTTTGTCACCCTCGAAAATTACAAATTCGTAGGATTTTTCAATGTTGTTGTCATTCTTTGCCATAGTGTTATTCCTTTAGATTAATCTACGGGTTGCCCATCGCTCAACCATTCCCCAAAAGCTCTTAAGCGTGCCAAGTCGTCCGCATCTGCGTCGTTTGGTATATCCACACTATTTGGAAGACCTTTAGCCTCTCGCTCTTGGTATATCTTTTTCATTTTTCGGTTAAACTCACTTTTACCAAAATCGTAAGATTTGTCAATGTTGTTGTCTTTCTTTGTCATAGTGAAATTCCTTTAGATTAATCTACTGGATTACCATCCACAAGCCACTCATTCGCCAAACGGGTAATTTCAATATCCTCTGCATCAGCGTCGTTAGGGAAATCATACCCCATTTTTGCCTGTTCCTTGGGTGAAGCCGCTTGATATCTACGTTTAAACGCCTTGTCCCTTTCTGTAATTTCCAGTTTGTAGGACTTTTCAATATTGTTGTCTTTCTTTGTCATAGTGTAATTCCTTTAGATTAATCTACGGGGTTACCATCACGTAACCATTCGTTCTTTGCACGGGTAATTTCCAAGTCACGGTCAGTAGCATCGTTTGGCACATCGTAACCCATCGTTTTCCGCTTTTCGGGTGATGCGACTTGATACATGCGTTTGAACTCCTTGTCGCTTTCGAAAATTGTAAGCGTGTAGGACTTTTCAATGTTGTTTTTGTCTTTTTCTACCATAGTAATATAATTGCATTGATTATACATAAACTTGCTAAACTAAATTCCCCATTATCCTTCATATCTACACAGATGAAGCATCAACACAAACTTATTACGACAAATATAATTAAAAATATCCCATTTATATCGTTTTTTAAGATAATATTTGATATATTCGTCGGAAATAAAAGCTAAATATCAATATTTACTCTTAACGCAGACAAATATGGAAACTACAGATTACAAACTGTACAGTTATAAAATGAAGCATGACAACCGTTTTGCTCCAAACCCTTTATTTGGAGTACTGACACTTGCAACATGTAAGCCTGCAATGCGTCGCAACACCAAAATAGGAAACTGGATTGCGGGATGGACTTCAAAACAACTAAAGGACAGTCCGACCGAAGTTGGAAAAGAAAAACTTATCTATTTAGCAAAAGTGACACAAAAACTTTCTTTTGCTGAATACTGGGAAAAGTATGAACAAAAACGCCCTGTAAAAACAGAAGATACTAAAGTTATACAACGTTATGGAGACAACATATATAAACCAAACCCGACTAACCCCAAAGAATTTATACAGATAGAAAACAACTTCCATGGAAAAGACAAAATGGACAAGGATTTGAGAGGGGAATATGTTCTTATCTGTGAAGAATTTTATTATTTCAGTCGTTTGTCCCCGTTGGATATCCCTGTTGAGTTACGTCCCAACATTCCTAAAGTGCAAACAAGCTATGGAGTAATAACAAAGGATGCCGCAGAATTTATAAACTACGTCAAACAACATGTTGAACTATGCAAATACACTGACGCCAAATGAAAGTTATACTAAGTAGAAAAGGATTTGATTCCCAATATGGTGGAATGCCCAGTCCAATATTACCGGACGGAACATTACTGTCATTGCCGATACCCTCAAAAACAGATATGGAAACAAAGTACAGAGATTTATACTATGGCAATAGTTCATATTACGATATCATCCATACTTTAAGTCCCAACAACAAAATAAAAGAAGAATATAACTGTCATTTAGACCCCGATATCAGAGAGGAAATAAAGGATAGACCAACAGGGTGGAAACCTACATTCGGACAGGAAAAGACCGCATTACGACACCTACAAAAACAGGGAGTGGGAATCGGTGACTTGTTTTTATTCTTTGGTTGGTTTAGGCAAACGGAGTATATTGCCGGACAATTACGCTATAAAAAAGACGCTCCGGATTGGCATGTTATATACGGCTATCTTCAAGTAGGAGAAATCATTGACACTCCTACCAATATCCCCGCATGGTTAAACGGACACCCACATGCAAAAATGGAAAGATGGAACAGTCCAAATGTCATTTATACGGCTTCTTCCAAACTTTCATTTTTACCTCAACTACCCGGAGCCGGATGCTTGCAGTTTTCAAACAGGCTTGTACTTACTAAAGAAAAATGCAGCAGGAGAGTATGGAATTTACCCGATTTTTTCCGGCAAATTCCAATAAGCTATAACGCAAATTCCTGGAAAGAGGACTGTTTTATTTCCGCAGCCAAAGGGCAAGAATTTGTTTTTGAAGCAAACAACAACGCTTTGGAATGGATAAAAGACATAGTCCAGTAATAAAAACATTTATACCCAACAACAATTATGGAAAAGAATGTGGAGGCAATAGTCTGAAGGTTCCTTAAAGACAATGACGAATTTGAACTTATGCCGCTAGACAATTAGAAAGATAATACCGTCTTTTGGGCTTTTCCAAAAGGAATTGACGAATATGCAAATGTCGGACTTCCTATTTATGTATTAATAGACAAATTAAGAACCGTCCGTTATGCAGATAGCAACGAGCAACATGAATTGCTGATACGCAGCCAATCAGAAGAATTGGAAAGTAGTAATGAGGAGGACTGACAGATCAATGCGTCACTAGATAGAGGGAGGCTTCGATGAGGCTTTCTATGTCCTTTTTATCACTTTTGCTATTGAGACCTCACAATTAGCTTCAGCACAGACTCAAACACAAAAGTTCGTATTAAAGCGTTTTAGCCACTTTATCCCCTTACCGAGTAAATTATACCTTTGAAGAATGAAAATGGCAATACGCTTCCAATAGAGGAGTTATATATAAGATTTGACCTAATAATAAATATAAAAAGTAGATTATAAACTAGGATGTCAACTTACATAGGTGGTAATTCTATATCCTCCTCGTCCTTATCCAAAAGTGTATTTTGCCCATTACACAAGCCGGGCAATTCTATATACTCCACGTCCTCGTCCTCTTCCTCATCATCCCAACGTCTCATTAATTCACTAGTTTCGTCAGGTTCGGCAAATCGGGCTTTACCCAATTCATCAATCAACACAAAAATAGGACGTCCATAATTTGTATCTCCATTAGCTGGCTTATAAGCCGCAAAATAGACTACATAGTCTTTGTAGTTTTCCTCTTTAATCAATTCAAAATCTTCGTCTCCGTCTAGGAACTTCGTGGCTATCGCCCGAGTTACCTCTTCTGTCATTTTACTCATAATGCATTGCGTAATCTTTAACAATATTTGGTTTAATAAGTAAATTATCTACTCGCAGTACTTTGCACACATATTTGGGGCTAACATCTTCGTTCATTTCCCCCATCCCTCCTTGTGCAAAACTACCATCTTTTGACAATGCAAATATAACAAATCCATGGACAAAAGCAAAGATTTATCGCCATTACAGAGCTACATTACTACAAGATATTGTCACATAGAGTAGATTTTCCCAAATCTATAAAACGAATTAAGAACGAACCCTACATAGCCTATCGATACCCCAACAATAGCCTCATCACACACTTAATCATAGAGGCTCGTTTTAGGGCGATATTAGCCATTTCGTCCCTTTACCGAGTAAATTATACCTTTGAAGAATGAAAATGGCAATACACTTCCAATAGAGGAGTTATTCATAAGATTCGACCTGAACAATAGACTTAAAAACAGTACTTATATAAAATAAGCGGAGAAATAACCTCTCCGCTTACAATTTTCTATTTCATCCTAAAAGAATTATTAGAAGGGTAAATCTGCTAATCTAGTTTTTCTTTCTGCTTGATATGCATGAAAATCTTGTACAACTTTTGCAGCATAATATATTTCCTTTTCCTCCATAATATCCAAAAGTTCAAGCCCTCTTTGCTCACTTAAAGCGGTTCCGGCAATTCCACCATTAAACCATATATTCACAGCTTCCCATAATAAAGTTTCATCTACTACCTCATCTCCATTATGAGAAAAACCTGCAAGCTCAAAATATTCAGCCGCTTTAAATAAATTAGGCTCAAAATTAGGAGCACCACATTTATACAGGTAAGCATATATAGCTTCAACACCCGAATGCCCCAATTCACTTGCCTGTTGAAAATAGAAGAGTGCCCTTTGTGTATCTTGGCAAACATTATTCCCATTCAGATACATCACTCCCAACTTAAAAGCCGCATCCTTATCCGTATCAGCTTTTCTTACCAATTCAAACAACATTTCTGAATCCATTTCTTTACTTAAATTAGTTTTCATATTTTCTTAATTTAAAAATTACACAATATTGATAATTATATTTTCCTAGAATGCACTAATATACATGGCATATCACGTATAAGATTGGTGCTCTTACATATATTTTTCATATTAGAGCCTGTTTTTAATCCTGTTATTTGAAATAAATTAATTGGGAATATCCAATAACATAGATCACACCCCAATTCTTTCTATTCGCTTCCATAAGACGATCAATTGACTTGATAAAATAGCTGTTGCTCCTCTTCTATACTCATGCCGTCTTCCGAACTTTCCAACAGCCAAGTAAGATAGTGTTCAATCTTATCGGTCAACTCCAATATTAGGCTGGGGAGTACCAAATGATTTTTCCCCCATTCTGACGCATCCTGGATTCTTTTTTGGAACTGAGCGTGTCGAACTCTGTCTTCGGGCTGCGGATTTTTACGCAACTTAAATAGAACGTTTTTCACATAATAACTCAAGTTTTGTCCCGCGTTTGCTATACAAATGCACCATTTATCAAAGTCCTTGGCGCTCTCAAAAATATTAAAATCCACATCCAAGCAGTCATTAGGCAGCTTCTCCATATCTTCATAATAGCCAAACCACTCCGCAACCAACGTCCAAAATACACGTTTGTCCCATAATTCACCGGCTGTAATCTCTCTTCTAAACAACTTAAACAGCTCCTTCTTTTTAAGCGTAATTTCATACCTCAATAAATACTCCGGTAGACTACTTCTACCCACTTTGGGCAACTCTTTCTTCTTTTTAGCCTCTGATATTTTATCGTAGAACTTTACCCGTACACCCTCTTTGTCGAAATATACAGTTCCACCCTTACCTTCAGCCCAGTCATTAGGAGTGAACCCCTTTATTCCACTTAACTTCCTTAAATAAAATACAGGGGGTTGCGACATTTCAAAGTTATGAGCAAACTCTACATACTCCACCTCTGCATCATACATAGGTACTCCCAAATCCTCACTTAACATCATAATACAACACTCAACATCATTCAATGACATAGTATGCGTATTGTGACCCCATAAAGACTTAGGAAGACTACCCTCGAATGACACACACGTTTCTGTAGCTATAATAGTACGACCATGCCACCACCCCAAACCACCTGTACCGTCAGCACGGTAGGAATACGCAACTATACGGCTTAAGACTGATTGCCAATTGTACCCTATTGGTAGGGCATGTAATACCAACTTGACTTTATCATACATGACTATTAAATTTAGATGTATATAAAAACTTGTACATAATTGAGTTTATTACTATTTACGAAAACGTGCCGCCAACTGACTTTCCATCCTTTTGACAAAATCCTCATTCGTTTCCTGTTTCCGAGCTGTCAGCCATTCTTTGATTTCATCACGTCTAAATTTCAATTTACGTCCATTGCTACCGGAACGACAGCAAGGTATCTCATTTGCACAAGTCAGTTTATAAATCGTATGCTTTGCATAGCCTGTCAATTCACAACAAAGGTCTACACCAAACACCTCCGGATAATCTTCTATCCGTTTTAACGGTCTATTGTTCTTCTGTTGCTCGTTTTTGACAGCCGTCGGTACTGAACCTAGCATACTACAAATTGTTTCCCGTAACGACCTTATTTGAGCTAACACCATATCTTCCCAATTCATCTTTAAGAATCGGACATCATTATTACTGAACGCCTCCTCCATTGCATCACGATGATAATCATTTATAAACCCCTTACTGGATATAGCAGCATACAGAATTTCGGCTGTTAGCAGTCTCTTCCCCTCTTTCCGCCACGATTCCTCCTCGAAATACAATTCGTCCACTTCATCCATACTACATTTGCCCTCTTCCCATTCTTTTATTTTATCCTCGTAACGGGAAATAAAAGAAAGACTTTTCCAGTTGACAATAGCCTCATCAACAGTTTTCAGTACCTGTTCCAGTTCTTTTTTATCTCCATGTGTCAGACTTTCAAGATAAAACCCAAAATCCGTTTCACACCATTCATCCGCTTCCCCTCGGAGCAACTTGTTTATCAAGCTGCCCAGAGGCATAATACAATCATTTTTCATTGTTTTGTAGTTATAATAAATTTACTGTTCTGTCTAATATGGTAGTATCAAAACTTGCGAGGTATGTAGCCGTTGTGTCAATATTGGCATGACCCATTACTTGGCTGATAACCTCACGTGGAACATTCTTTCCCTGTAACTGCATTGCCATTGTATGACGGGCAACATAAGTGGTCAGTTTTATTCCAATATTTAATTTTTCACCAAGTTTCTTCATGTTGTTATTAATCCTTTTGTATCTCGTACGTCTATGCTCGTACCATAATTCTTCTTCACCATAATCTTTGGTTATCAAAGGAAGAAGATAGTCCCCCATTAAAGGAGTGTTCGATTTAAACCAATCCAACAGTTCCTTTATAGGTTCATTTATCTTTATTATTATGGGCTTCATTTCTTTGGCATTCTGCGTTTTGTGTCTTTTATATACAATATGTTCACCCGTCGCCAATACTTTAATATTAGCGGAAGTCAATTTCGCCATGTCCACCATACTCATTCCAAAACAATAGTAGGAAAACAGAAAAAGTCTGCGGGCACGCTCCAAAACAAAATCCTCTTGGGGTGATTCTTTTATAAGTTCCAGTTCTTGCGGAAGCAAATATCTTTTTTCCGTTACCTCTGACAATTTACCCAGTTCAAAACCACCTTTCCCAAACGGATAGGTATCTAAAGAGCATTTCTTTTCCTTTATAGCCTTATTTAATATCACACTTAAAGGTTTCAAATAAATCCTTCGGGTATTGCCACAACACCCCCGTTTTTCCAATGCCGCATTAAATCCAGTCACATACTTAAAATCAATTTCCGCACAAGTCCGTTCCTTTATTTTCTTATCATACTTTTCCAACATTCTAAGAGTGCCTTCAAACTTTTTAGCATTTCCTATATGACCAGTAGCTTTCAAAAGGTCTATATGTTCAATAAAAATATCATTTATTCTATTTTCCCTATTCTTACAGCAAAACTCTTCTTCAAATTGAATTAGCGACCAATTTTGTCCCTTTTCCGCAAACATCAACAAAATTTTCCCCGCACGTTCCTCGCAGGAGTTCAGAAACAAATTATCCCTCTCATAATTGGGACATACACGCTTATCTTTCTTAAAACGGTCGGCATCGTCATTCCACTGTACCCCTTGCGCTGATAGCCCCAAACTGACATATTTCCGTTTTCCATCCTTAGAAATACGCAAACACACAGGGTAACTTCCATCTCTCTTTTGGTTGCTCTTATAGAGCATAATTTTCATATTTTTCATATTCTATTTTTATTTAGTTATGTAGTATATACGCAAGTTGCAAAAGTAATGACATGCAATTTTGACGATTTTTGACGACTAAATTTACATTTTTCATATTACACCACAATGAAAAGTAATAATATTTTCACTATTAAGATAGTTTAACTATTAACTATCAAGACATACAGCACTACTTCATCGATTACATAATCATTACTTATTCATTACACGTATTATCCAAATTACTACAACCAAAAGCAAATTATAGAGGTAAATAAATACTAATAGAAATTATAAGGGTGGGGAAACACTCGCTCTTCCAACCCCATTATCGGAATAATAAAGCACAAATAATCCTACACGCACTTCACTATAAATCAAACGATTAGTAAAACAATCCATTTAATAAAGAAACAAATTTCACGCTATTTATTTGCTATTTAAAAATTAATCTGTACTTTTGCATCCGCAATTCGGGGTGTAGCTCAGCCCGGT
>ERZ1106961.241-NODE-241-length-30279-cov-179.884628_pt1 | contig 30279 bp, 22 predicted proteins | sample MGYA00403680_ERZ1106961 | MGnify/ENA primary metagenome ERZ1106961 (study PRJEB35170, sample SAMEA104062419) | human gut metagenome | biome: human gut; feature: human-associated habitat; material: faeces | place: Denmark | collected 2012-06-08 ... | reverse complement strand
CACTGCGAAGCAGTCATTTCAGCGCGGCAGCCCGTCGGGGGATTATTTCTGACAGGTTTGTAGAAGCAATTTTGCAGTTTTGGGGCGAAAAGTGAGCGTTCATTAATTTGATTTATTCGCATCCATCAACGCTTTTAACTCCTCCGGCGTAAACGGTGGTTAGCGTCGGTGCAGCATCGCATGGCAATTAGGGTACACAGGCAGCAAAAAAACAAATGAGATCAAAGTAATATATCTTCACTTGCAGGCTTGAACAGCCGAAAATTTGCGAGCATGATCGCAATTATTTCACTGCCAGGGATATCAATGGCTTCCAGTAAATCGCTACAGCAGGCAATTGCCAATATAAAAATCTGGCACAAGGGTGAACAGCGCGCGCCGCATAAGCCATTGTTATTGCTATACGTATTAGCGGGATACCTGAATGGACATCCGCGCCTTTTCGATTATCGCTCGGAAATCTACGAACCTCTGCACAGTTTACTGGAACGTTTTGGTCCACAGCGTTCGCAGTACCGACCTGATATGCCGTTCTGGCGATTACAAGGCGACGGATTCTGGCAATTACACAATGCCGGGCTTTGCTCAACAGCAGGGAGCAGCCGACAACCGCCAGTGAAGGAACTGGCTGAATACCATGTTGCAGGCGGTTTCGATGAACAGCACTACGCCCTGGTAACCGGCAATAAAAAACTCATCAATACTCTGGCGCAACAGATACTCGAAGCGCACTTCACCGAGAGTATTCAGGAAGAAATTGCTGACGAGCTGGGTTTTGATCTCCAGCAAATCCGTAAACAGCGCGACCCGTTATTTCGCAAAAATGTATTACGCGCCTATAACTACCAGTGCGCGATATGTGGCTTTAATATGCGCCACGACGACACCACCGTCGCGCTGGAAGCGGCGCATTTAAAATGGAAACAGCACGGCGGTCCTTGTGAAATTCCTAATGGCCTGGCGCTTTGCGCAATTCACCATAAAGCCTTTGATAAAGGATCGATTGGCCTGGACGAAAATATGCGGGTACTGGTATCAGATGCGGTAAACGGCGGAGGGATCGTTGAGAGATTATTCTGGGATTTTGACGGGAAAACTATTGCGTTGCCGCAGGTGCGTAAAAATTACCCTTATGAGGTGTTTGTAGAGTGGCATCGGAAAGAGGTTTTTAGGGGGTGAGGTTGATAACAGCATTCACCCTACAACCTTACATTGTATTTAAATTAGAGCTGAGTTAACAGATAGTTGTATATATAACCGGCACTTGTCACAACGATTAACTCAATATAGTTAGAATACCTCATATTAATTAAAGAATAAGTAATGTCACAACAGAGGAAAAGTCACGATGACTCTTGTAGATAGTGTCGAAGCCGGTAGGCTAACGATTAGTGAATTGATTGATGCCCTGGCGAAAGATAAAAATTACACAGCTTCCAGATGGTATCAGCGATACCGTGCGTTTACGACTTTGCTACAGCAAACCTCAACTTTTGCTGAGCCTGCAACAGATGGTCTGGTCAAACAGCTTTGGTATGAGCGTGACAACGGCATTGCAAGTATTCGCCAGGGCGTTCCATCCTTAGCAGAATATCAGCAAAGCCTGCCACTGCTTAGAGAACTAACTGAACGAATTCGGCAACAGCCGGATGAAGAAACTTACCAATATGTTGGCAATGCACTTCAACAAGCTAAAGAAAACGGACTTCTCAAGCGTATGTATTGGAGTTTGAGAAATCGCGTCTTTGCCGCGTTCTCGCCAGAAAACTACACCAGTACTGTGGATGAGAATGCTTTTAATAAAGCAGCAGAATTCTTAAATCAGCACTTCCATCTCGGTTTGGTACTGACCGGAAATTGGTTACAGAAAAACTATGAATTGAAACAAGCCATACACGCCCAATCTCCTGATACAGATCCTTATTATGTGAATATGGCCATCTGGCATCTCTATGAATTGCTCCGTGAACGCGATAATGAACAAAAGCAGGAGAAAGTAGCTAGCACTACATCCATAACCCGCAGTGAGCCCATCGAGAACAAGATCATCCTACATTCACCAACTAACGTGATCTTCTTTGGCCCCCCTGGCACTGGCAAGACCTTCAGGTTGCAGCAAAAAATGAAAGAGTACACTTCTCATGCTGTTCCCGCTGATCGTGATGCCTGGCTGGATTCTCGCCTTGAATCGTTGAACTGGATGCAGGTTATAACGCTGGTGCTGCTCGATCTTGGGAAACGAGCGAAAGTTCGCCAAATTATTGAACATATGTGGTTTCAACGTAAGGCATTATTAAACGGTCGTAATGGCAATCTATCGAATACTGCCTGGGCAGCTTTGCAATCCTATACAGTTCCCGAGTCGTTAACCGTTGATTATAAGAATCGGCGTGAGCCTGCCGTATTTAACAAAACAGATAACAGCGAATGGTTTCTAGTTGATTCACAGCTCGAGCAAGTGGAGGATTTGGTAGAGCTCTACGCCGAACTTAAACGTGGCCCTAAATCTGCCGAAGCCATCCAGCGTTTTGCGGTGGTTACGTTCCACCAATCTTACGGCTATGAAGAATTTATTGAAGGTATACGCGCTCGCTCTGACGAGAGTGGCAATATCTCTTATCCCATTGAGCCGGGTATCTTTATGCGCCTTTGCCAACGTGCGAATGCCGATCCAGGACATCGCTACGCCATTTTCATTGATGAGATCAATCGCGGCAACATATCCAAGATCTTTGGTGAACTAATCTCACTCATTGAAGTAGACAAGCGTGCAGGCATGCCCAATGCGATGAGCCTGCAACTGGCTTATAGCGGTGATCACTTCAGCGTACCCGGCAATGTCGATATCATCGGAGCCATGAATACAGCGGACCGTTCTTTAGCTCTGATGGACACGGCTTTGCGCCGTCGCTTTGACTTTGTCGAAATGATGCCTGATCTCTCTTTACTGAGTGAAGCTAAGGTGAAAGGCATAGAGCTCGAGTCGTTGTTAGAGAAACTCAATAGCCGCATCGAGGCTCTTTACGATCGTGAACATACGCTGGGGCATGCGTTCTTTATGCCGGTAAAAAATGCACTCGATGCCGGTGATGAAGAAGCTGCGTTTAAACAATTGAAGATCGCATTCCAGAAAAAGATCATTCCGCTTTTACAGGAATACTTTTTCGATGACTGGAACAAGATCCGGTTGGTGCTGGCAGACAATCAAAAGCAAGACGACAACCTGCAATTCGTGATTGAGAAAACCGACGATCTCGATACGCTTTTTGGTAACAACCATGGTTTACGACGCCATGATCAGCAATCAACAGCTTATGAGCTCAAAGATTTCGATCAAGAGATCTGGAATATTCCACAGGCTTATCGTTCAATTTATCAGCCCCAACAGACTCCCCTTGATGAGCAGGCAGTAAATCATGGGTGAAGTTATCTCCGTTTTTGAATATGACCTCTTGGGGAGTGGAAAAGCGGCTTCAGTTGGCGCAAAACCGGTGCCTCCACAGGTCTTTAATTATTTAGAAGCGCTTAGCCTGGCAAGTAATCAAGGGAGCCAGTTCCTCAAACTCACCTCTCGCTCAGGCTTCAAATTGCTTCAGGTTCAAAACTACGCAGGGATGCTTTCAACACCTCACGGTTTCCAGCTTGAGATACTGCCCAAGGTTGGTAAAAACCTCACAGCGGCTAATGCACGTCAAACATTGCTGACGATGCTAAGCCATCTGCCTGGGTTTCGACATATTCAAACCCAGCAAGCCACTCTTCAGGCTCAGCGTATGCCTTTGCTTGAGATTTTTATTAACCAGTTTTTGCATAGCGTCAGCCAATTGCTTAAACAGGGTTTACGCTCCGACTATGTGAGCAAGCAAGGTAATCTGGCTTTTATGAAGGGCAAGCTGATGCTTTCTGCACAGCTGCGACATAACGCGGTGAATCGCCATAAGTTTTGTGTCGATTATGATGACTACATGCCTGATTGTGCAGCCAATCGGCTCTTACACTCCGCGCTAGATAAGCTTCTTAGTCTAAAGCTGTCATCAGAGAATCAACGCTGGCTTTACGAACTGCGCTTTGCGTTTGACGGTATTCCACTTAGCCGGGATATTGAACGTGATATAAACAACTTACGCCTCGAGCGTGGTATGGCTCATTACAACGAGCCAATGGCATGGGCGCAATTGATCCTGAGGGGAATGAGCCCGAGTGCTTTGCAGGGAAACACCAAAGCGATATCACTTTTGTTCCCTATGGAAGCGGTATTTGAATCCTTTGTGGCACAGACCCTACCCTACGAATTACCTTCTCACCTCAAGGTTTTACCTCAAGCAGCAACTTATTCTTTGGTAAAGCATGGAGTTAAAGATTGCTTTAAGCTTCGCCCCGACTTGCTGATTCAATCAAATAAACCAGTTCAAACCGAAATGGTGATGGATACAAAATGGAAGCTGGTGAATAGCAGCCAGCAGACAAAATCACTCTATGGACTGGCACAAGCTGACTTCTATCAAATGTTTGCCTACGGACAAAAATATCTTGGTGGGAATGGCGAAATGTATCTGATTTACCCTGCGCATGATGACTTTAGCCAACCGATACCGCAGCATTTTGCTTTCTCGGAGACTTTAAAATTATGGGTTGTGCCATACCGGATAATGGCAAAACGCGGTGAGAGGATGATGTGGCCGAATGACGTGTCCTGTACAATGAGCCCCAAACTGGATCGGATGGCTGCTTCAGTATCCTATAGTGGAGGCATGAGATGACCCATGAATACCAGCGACAAAGCCTGGAACAACTAATAACTCAGCAAACAGCAACTCCCAGAAGCGCCGCCGTTGTATTTAATGAGAACCAAACCCTCTGGCAAACACTTGGCTTTAGCCAGTCTCAAGTTTCGCTATGGCTTGCCTCATTGCCTCAAAGTAATCATCTAAAAGGGCCCACAACGGCAACGTACCAGGTTATACCTGATATCGCGGCACATTTGGTATCATTGTTGCATCAAGCTGGTGGGCGCATGCCCCTTGCACAAGTACTGAAAAAGCTCCCTGCTGGTATTACGACCAGTGAACAGCAGATACGCAAACTGGCACAGAAGCACGCGCAGATAGAGATTAAAGGCCCCTTGCTGGTACTGATAAATTAGCCGGCATTTGTAGTAACCATTGGCTGTATTAAAGGATTTTAGAAAACATCATGGCAAAAGAAGCAAAAAAACAAGACCCGCAACAGCAGCTAGAAGCACTGTTCAATAAACTGGTCAAACAGCACTCCGAGTTTACTCAGCCATTGGTCGAATTACCCGAGCATGAATTCGCCAAGGCTGGTCTCATTCAAGGCCTGGTTGAAGGCAACTTAACGCCACCAGTCATGTTGATTGCGCTGACAGAAGGCCATTGGGAATACGCCGCTGACACTGCAAAGTTTGATGATTTAGCCTATCAGCTGTTAAGTGATATCGAAGGTGACTGGCCAGTATATGCCGTTGTGGACGATGGCTTGAACCACCGTATTTTGGCCTTGTTCGGTGCCGATGGATCTGACGGTACCCACGGTGCAGATACCCTGCCTGGTCTGGAAGAATTACGTAGCTTTGATCGCATGGAGCGTGATCCAACCTTTCGCTGGTCGATGCGTGTTTATACACGCTTAATGCAGCGATTTGATGCCTTCCATGAAAATGTTTATCGCGTTACCAAAGACAAGGTAAACGACAAGAACGACATTATTGAGGAAGTAGCTAAGCTTCTGTTTTTAGAAACTTTCCGCCTGCATCACGATGAAGACCTTACCTTTAAAGATGATGAGGGAAATACCCTGCGTTTTCGTGATGTCTTTAATTGGCAATATGTGGAGAGCCACGGCGATAAAGCCGTTGCCCAAATCAAAGCCGCCTTTGAGGAATTTAAAAGCCACGAAAACTACGTTGTGATCTCAGATGATGGCTCACGTAACCCCATCTTTAGTAAAGAAACACACCTGCGGCTGTCTGTTGCGAAAAACTACCAGGATTTGCTGGAAGCAATACAAAACCTGGGTCCGGTAAAAACCAACGACGGTAAAATCGCTAAAGAACACGGCACGTTGGCTGATGTGTCAGGAGATTTACTCGGCAGAGTGTTTGATGTATTCCTACGCGCTAACTTTGAATCCAAAGGTGGCCTTGGCGTTTATTTAACACCTAACCCAGTAAAACAGGCCATGCTAGAAATTGCTATGCACGACATCGACGATGATGATGAAATGCGATCGCGCTTAGCCAATGGCGATTTTCGTTTTTGCGACCCCACCTGTGGCTCCTTTGGTTTTGGCTCGGTGGCGTTAAGCCAGATTGATAAATGGATCGATTTTAAGCTGGTGCTGGCCGACGATAAAAAAGAATCATTGAAACAGAAATTACGCGACTGTGCATTTACCGGTGCCGATGCTGCACCACGCATGGTAATGCTGGCCCGCGTGAATATGGCATTGCAAGGTGCCCCCAAAGCGCAGATTTTCTATACCGACAACTCACTCACTACTAACGCCCTGAAGCCGAATAGTTTTGACCTTATTTGCACCAACCCGCCGTTCGGTACGCCTAAATTTGATAAAGGCAAAAATGGTCAAAACTCAAAAGCCAATTACGAAGCCAATATGGAGCAAGTGCTCGGTGGTTTTCGCCCGACCAAAAAAGTCGTTGATAGCTACAACGCCTGGTATGACCACGTAAAAATGAAGTGGGAGGATATCGGTGATTTAGAGCTGGATGAAAACGGCGAGCCTAAATGGGCGGGCTATCGTACCGATTTGCGCAGAACGGGCGGGACTGATAAAAAGCCGTTTTACAGCCTGCAGCCTACAACCGCAGGGCTCGCGCTGGGCAGCAAGCCCGATAGCAAGGGCAACTGGCAACCGGTAGGTGCCACTATTGACCCAGCAGTACTTTTTATCGACCGCTGCCTGCAACTGCTTAAACCCGGAGGCCGTCTGTTAATAGTGCTGCCCGATGGTATTTTATGTAACTCCGGCGACCGTTATGTCCGTGAGTACATCATGGGTAGAAAAGACGAAAAAACCGGCGAGTTTGTTGGCGGTAAAGCTATTGTAAAAGCAGTAATTTCATTGCCGAGCGACTGCTTTAAACTCTCCGGCACGGGGGCCAAAACCTCGATTTTGTATTTACAAAAACGCCATGCTAACCCCAACCAGCCAGAGCAATTTTTGCCCGAGCCACAAACCGACGTATTTATGGCAGTGGCTGAAACCTTGGGCTACGTGGTGAAAAACAATATCGAAGACTATAACGCTGGTGTCGCTAACGATCTGGATAAGATTGTCTCGGCTTATAAGCGGGGTGTGTAATGTCTGTAGATACCTTACGCGAAACATTTCATATAAACCGCATTAGCACTTCTGATTTGCAGGATTTCTTGACTGCGCAAACCTACAGACCAGAAATTACGCAAGCAAAAAATCATATTCTTAGCTTGAAAAATTGCTCACTGCAGGCGGTATGCACAAAACCAATTCAGCAAGGAAAGTCTCCTAAGTATGCGGAGAAGGGCTTAAAGTGCATTAAACCTAAAAATACTAATGACATGTTAGTTTCGATTGATGACATTGATTGGATTGACTCGTCAACAAAAGATCAAATTCAAAAACAGAAGCTCGCATATGGTGATATTGTCATTACACGTTCAGGTTCAGGAACAATTGGTCGGGCATCGATTTATTGCTATAGCGAAGAAGCATATACGAATGACCATCTTTTTGTTGTTCGCCCTGACAAGGCTGATAGTCACTATATTTGCTCATTTTTAAATAGCTTCCATGGTCAACGCTTATTGGAAGCAGGGGTATCCGGTTCTACCGGGCAATTAAATCTTTCTAATGAACATATTAAGTCTATTCCGCTGTTTAGACCTGAGCATAAAGCCCAAAAATACATCGGGGATAAAGTTCGCCAAGCCGAGCAGTTGCGCGCTTGGGCGAAACGACTTGAAGGAATGGCTGATAGAAAAATTAAAGATTTATTTCACTTCAACCTTGTTGATTCATTAACATTGAAACCTAGAAGAATGAAACAACAGGTATTATCAGCAGTGTCTTTAGCTCCTGAGTTTGCACGTGCGGCCGATAGTCAAATGACCTTTAGGAATTCATCAAAACTATCTAATTTCATTAGTAAATGCAAATGTGGCGACCCTATTAAATCGGAAGAAAGAGTACCCGGACCATATTTTTACTATGGCGCATCAGGTCCAATAGATACTCATACCGAATTCAATTTCAACGGTAAATATCTGATTATTGCGCAAGATGGCTCTATTGGCTGTGCAAATGTAGCTGATGGAAAGTTTTGGGCAAACAACCATGTTTGGGTTTTAAAGGTAAAAGATGAATATGATATTGAGTCTATTTGTAGGTTCCTAGATAAACACTTTCCGTGTTGGAAAGGTGTGACTACTGGCAGCGTTGTACCAAAAGTGACTTCAGAAAACCTGTTAAATATTCTGATTCCGATTGACATAGCGAAGAATAGAGAAATAGGAAGTAAGCTGAGACTAGCCGTTACTACGGCAGCATATGCAAAAAAGTTAACAGCATCTGCCAAAACTCTAGTTGAGTCATTAATCGAAGGCCAACTGACCGAGCAACAATTAATCCAGGCTCAACAAGCCCTGGAAGATGGCGACAACAGCTTTGATCAAGCGATTTTAAGTAAACTGAGCGCTGAGGGTTATGCCATAGAAGGCGCCACACCGCTATTTAGCGATGTGGATGAGTTATACAGTTTGTTGGAAGAGGCGGCGTAAGCGGAGGCTGAAGAGTAAAGATGGAGACAAGGGGCATGGACAGCATTACAACCAGGCAAAATAACGACCCCGTAAATAGCGAAGCGGCACTTAACCTCTGCCTGCAGCTTTGGCATCAAGGCGGTTTAACCGCCAGTAAAGCAGCGTTGTTACTGGCGGCTGTGCCTGCCCTCAGGTCACTGTTACAACCAATAATACAGCCGAAAAAGAAAGACGCTGAAACGGATATCATTAGCGCCTTTAGCCTCACTGCACCATTACTTGATGCCTTTAGTGATTTAAGCCAGTCGGGTGAATGGCAATTAGCGTTGTTGGGCTTAAACCCAGATGTTCGCCAACATTGGATAAATTTAGCCGCCGCTCGCTGCCAGGAAGCTGGCGCGATGAGTGACCCAATGGTATTGGTTAAACTCATTCAGCAACTGGGCAATGCCAGTGAATGGGTCTTAGCCCAGTTGGAAAACGCAGACTTCTCACCACAAATCATTGCAAGCCCATTGGCGCAAACCGAACGGGATTTACTCGGTCATAGCCTAAACGACAATGCTGCCATTCCCGCTCTATGCCGTATTTTGCGCACCAGCCATACCCTGTTTACCGTGAGCGAACAAAATGAACCACCGGCATCTATACAAGCGGTGGATGTCACCGCAAAACAACTGACAAATAACTGGTGTAGTGGGCGGTTGTTAGCACTCCCTAATACCTTGCTTGATGAACATAACCTTAAACCCAATGCCGATTGGTTATTGGTGTCCCGCTCGGGTCATGACAACATGCCGCTTACCGAGCTATTCGCCCAACAGCCCTGGTTATTTTTACTCAGTCTAATTATCTTTGTGCAAGATGCCTGGGCTGCCGAGCAACGTGGCGGTTTGTTGCTCACCTTACCTGCCGGGCAAAATGCCTTTGCCCCCGGTCAAATAAATGTGGCGGTACAGGGCATTGAAGGTGATGAGGTGAGTCTGGGTAGTTTGGCCGAGTTTCTTGTGCTTCTGCTCGGTGAGCTCAATATACCCCTCTACCCGGCACTCGATGCGAACACGGAAAGCATCAACCGCCTAAACCGCGTCCTGAGCTCATTCATTGCCGAATTGTTGGCAAAAAAAATCTGGCAATTTACCGAGGCGGGTCGTGGTGAGTCCGGCCAATATCGAATTCATACAAGCTTCAGCGATGCCTGTTATAGCCTGCCGTTAGCACCACTATTTGGCTACAAAAGCCAAACGTTACAACGGGCCATTAAGCAACTGGCGCAAAACTGCTATGCCAATAAAAAACGCGCCGCCAATAGAATAAACCTTCAAGGATCGTCGTTATGAGTTTTGAATTAAACGAACAGATGGTTGATAGCCTGGCAAAACAACATCGCTGGGCGGCGACGGGTGTATCAGATTATCCACCTCGCGACCCGTTAGTGGGCCAGAGCCGCTTTTTTAAACGCTTTCAAACCTTTTTGCATACGGTGGATCACGACGATGATCGCTTTGCCCATGTGTTTGCCGTCGAAGCCGAATGGGGTCGGGGTAAATCACGTTTAGGCCATGAATTGGTCGCACAAATTAACGACTGCTCCAGGGGCTGGTTTGTCCGCGACGAACAAGGCCAACTGCACGATAAGCAGCTGTTTAATCGCGACACGCAAGACAAATACCTGGCGCTCTACATTCGCTACTCGCAAGTAGCATCAGATTATCAAAACTCGGATAACTGGTTTGCTTTTGGTTTATATCAGGCGCTATTACCACTGGCCACCCAAACCTTTGATGGATCGATTCAAAGTGAAATTGCCAAACAAGCCTATGAACGCTTAATGCCATTTGGCTTTAAATCTGAACTGTTAGCAGATGCCTTACAGCTGAACGCCAACCACAGTGAAGAAGACCTCTATACTGACCAAACGCTGGTAGTCAGTTTGGTGCAAGCCGCCTATAAAGTATTAAAGAGTTTTGGCGTGCAGTATATGTTGGTGGTGCTGGATGAGCTGGAAACCGTTGCAGAAGCCGCCACTTTTGGCCTGGAAGATGAACAAGATAAACGCCTCGATGGCCAGGCCATTCGCCTGATTGGTAAAGCAATTAAAGAGGAAGACCCTCGTCGTAAACTTCCATGGTTGCGCTATGTGGCGCTGTGTTCACCACTGCTTGGCCAGCAATTGCGTGAAATTCAATCGGTCGCACGCCGCTTTGAGTTAGTGGAACTTGAGCATAATGCCTTTGCCGATGTATCAGACTATGTGGCAAGCCTCTTAAAAGACGGCAAGCTGGGTTTTAATTACCCTGCTGGTTTAGTGGAAGCTGCATACGCCATGAGTGGTGCCAACTTCGGTTGGTTTAACGTGGTCATGGCTAATGTGGATGCAGTGCTGAGCCAATACCAACAAGCAGGCCGCAGTATCAAGGATGTGGGCGATTTATTTGAAGCTGTGCTGGCAGGCTCTGGCCGCGTAGCCAGGCATGTGCTGGATAAAGGCGCGATAGAAGGCATTCAAACTCGCGACCAGGCACTATTGACCGAATGTCGTAGTTTGCTCTACGGCCAATTACCCGTGCGCTTAGCTGAAATGGCCTATGCCACAGAATTGCTGGCGCTGAAAAACGAAGATCTGGAACCCATAGCCGCTCATTACCGCAAACTGAGCATTGACCGCCTACAGTGCCGACAAGCCCTGGAGCAAGCCAAATTCCGCCGCGATAAAGATGAATGGTACTACCCTGCAGTAGATCAAGCGCTGAACTTAGATACTTTGCTGGATAACCTGCGTACTTTTTCAATTAAAGAACAAGCCGCAAGCGGCGATAAAGGCGCGGTATTACTACCTCTGTCAAAAGGTGAGTTTAAATACTTACTCAGCTTGCTGTATGACCACCCAGCGATTGAATTCGCTGCCGATGCCTTATGGCACAAGCTAGTGGGTGAAACTACCGAACTGGACGCCAGCGAAGCAACGCATATTGGCCCCAGTGTGGCGATGTTACTGCGCCTGGATTTGCGCTATCGCAGTGCCCAGCAAAACTCACTGATTTTTAAAGATCCCGCCATGGGCGACGCTCATGAACAGGCAATGAGTGAACTTAGCAAACAAAGTAGCCAGAAGCCGCTCATCAAGGCATTAGCCCGTGTAACGGGCTTTGTGAGATTACTTGATAACAACTGGACCTATGATGAAAACTTGCTGAGTAATAAAGCGGGCAGCGACGATGCACCTTTGGCCATTTTAACCGAGCCCCGTGGCCGCCAGGGTGGTTTACTTACCCTGGATGGATTTAAGCTTCACCCAGAAGGTAAAGCCTTGTTTGCCTGGGTCAGCAACCTAATTGAGCTGAACAATCTTCACACCTTTGCGGCAAACCACAGCCACCAAAATGGTCGCACGCCAGTATTAGCGTTAACTGCTTCTGCACATCTCATGGAGCAATACAGCCGACTGGATGAAAGAAATGAGTTGCGTGATGCGATACTGCTGCATTATGTCAACCCAAGCGAAGCAGACCAGTTAGAGCGTATTGGCTTAAGTTTGGCAGCATGTCAGTTGCACGGCGTGAATTTAACTGCCGACAGCTTTACCGCGAAATTCAAAAACAAGCTGCATGCCCTGACAACCTTTGCCACGGATGCCATTCACAAGTGGCGCCAGCGTTTGCAGCAGCGCGGTTTAATTGCCTGGCCGTTAAAGGTAGATGGTAAATTATCACCGAATGACCGAGACCTGTTGTTTAAAGGCTGGTATCAGCTGGCCATTGCTCACCCTGAGTTAAATGGCATTCTCGATTTACAGCAGCAACACGGCGTGCCAGTGAATGAGCTGAGCAGCTTGTTGGATAAACTTAAGGTGCCGGGCAGCTATATTGCCAAAGGTTACACTGCCGATGAACATGCCGGGCTATTTACTGAACTTAATAATGTGCAGCGAAGCCAGGCGCAGATCCCATTATTTTTAGCCCGTATTGCTCACCCTAATAAAAAGCACAAGTGGCAATTCGAAGGCTTTAAGCAACAGTTTTATTTCGCCTATGTGGCTGAAACGAGTGTTACCGCCAAAGGCGTGTTTAATGACTGGATGTGGTGGTGTGGAGAGCTGAACTTACTCACTTTAACCAATCCAACAGAAAAACAGGCAATTTGGGAGCACTACCCGCGCTCCCGCTTAGAAAATGCCATTAGAGAAGCGCAAAACTGGTTCCGTGGTAACGATATGGGCAGCTATGCAGCCAATGTGGAAGTCATGAGCCGCGTGTATGGTTATGCACGCATTAATGAAATGTTCGCGCCACTGGGTAAAAATAAGCTGGGTTTCGTCACCGTGGAAGCTAAAGAGCAGCTGGAAAAAGCACAATCGCTATTTAACGTGCTCAAACAGCAAGAAGAACAATTGGCTGATATGGTCGAGGCCAACGACACGAAAGTATTGGCAGGGCTTATCCACAAACGCGCTGAAGTGCTGGAGCTGGTAGCAAAGGTTAAACCGCTTAATAGTTCCAGGCCTATGCTAAAAGATGCCCATATTCTCAGCTTAGAAGACAAAACGACCTCGCTTTATCAACGGATTGAACAGGCCTGTTTATTTGCCGAGTTTGTTGAGTGCAGCGCTGAGCGTATCAACAACCGACTCGTTGATTTAATCATAGATGTTGAAACAGAGTGTGCCCCGCTGACGAATTTTCCGAAACGTCTGTACACCAACACGCTGCGCACCATAGGTCATATTTTAGATGGAGCGTTAAAAGACGATACCAGCAGTGCCACTGGCCGAAAAGAGCAGCAAGCAGATAGCGATACCTTACTGCATTACCTGCGTAAACTCGATTTAGGTAGAGCGCATGACAAGCTTTCAGCCTTAGCGCAAGAAGTGGGTTTAAACCTGCACAATGATCAACAGTTGCCGATAGCGGAGATTCAGGGGCATATTTTGTCCAGCTACCGCAACTGCAAAGAACGATTTAGTAAGCTGGTTAATAACCTCACAGAGCAAAAACTACGTGCACAACAACTGCAAGAATGGCTTAGTAGCGCCACGGCTGAGTATCAGTTCGCCGATGACATTGCAGAGCTACCAAAACTGGTAATGAAATTACAGCTCATTGAAGATGCTATTGCCGATCTCCCCAGTGATGCAGAGAGCAAGCGTCAAAGTATGCAAAACAGTTTGCGCAATGGGCAGTTTTCATCGTTACGGGATTTACCAGAAGAGCTTTTAAAACCGGCACGCGGTCAACTTACACCGATTCAAGGCCAGCTACTTAAAATTGAAGAGCGTCTAAACCAAGTAAGACGCAACTCCATCGCACAGGTAAACAGCTGGCTGCCGTTATTAAAACCGCTATTGGCTTCTCAAAAGCAAGCGGAACCAGCAGCGTTGACTCTGGAGGATGTGAGCAATTTGGGTGTCAGAGAACTTCAACAGGTGTGTGAAAGCACCCAGGCCAAATGGCAGAGTCAAGGTGAGCAAATATTAAATGATACAGGCTTAACACTGGCGGATTGGCAACCGATTTATAAGGCTTTGAGCCAAAATCAGGAACCCGTGTTAACACCTGAGCAACAGAAAGGACTTGTAGACAAAGGCATTGTAAAAATGCGCCTTACCTTTGCCACTGGTTTGTAGAGGTGACGCGATGAGTCGTTATTTATCTGCGGCACTGGCCAGTAATCGTAAAGGCCGTTTTTTGCAAACTGTTGCGGGGGCTACCCCCTTAATGAAGGATTGGATTAGCTCGCCGCCAGCCAGCGGTTTGTTAATAGTGCAAGCAGAAGAGTTGACTGACGCTAATACTATGCAGCACCTGTATCACTGGGCTATGCAGGCAGGTTGTGCCGCTTTGGTAATAAACCTGAAAGCAGAACAATTTACCTTATTAGCGCAATTGCCCTATCCACTGGATTGGCAGTTAGTACCAGCGAGCTTGAGGGGGCAGGAACCGGGGCTAACCGCTTTGCTAGCCAGTGAAACAGACCAGGCTATTGCTGGCTTTACTGGCAGCGCAGATCGCTACCAGCACCAGGCCGGTGATGTAGTGCATACCCGCTACATACGAAAACACAGCAACAGTGGGCTATTAGCCTTTACCACGTTACCTTTGTGGTCGCTGACTTTACTCGATCATAGTGAGCTCCTGGTGAGCTGGTTGAATTGGTTTGTGGACCATGCAGGCATTGCTGAACGAATAATCGAACCTAAAGCGCCATCAACTGACTACACGCCAGATAAGCACGATCTGGTTGTATTGCTATTACTCTACGCTGGCGGTGGCATGAACTTACAAGCGTTGTCTGAGCATAATGCGGTTAAGCTGATGTTTGATGTTAATAGCCTTGATATTGTCAAGCGGGGTGAGATGTTGCGGCAGCACGATTTTATCGACGACGCGGGCATAACAGCTACCGGTAAAACATGCCTACAAGCCTCGCAATATTGGGCTTATGCCCCATTACTTGGCGAGCAGCTACACACAGGAACGCTATAAGCATGAATGAGAACAAAACGATGAATTTAGCGCAATCGCTCGCCATCGATAGCCAGCTTCGCTTACCGGGAAGTGCAGGACGCTTGCTTAAACAGGTCCGTGATATTGAGCAAGTGGCGCCGCTATTCCGTGATGCTGGCTTAGTGAAAGCGGTCCCCAAGCCCACAATTGTTAATTTACGCGTAGCCGGTATTGCGACTAAATCGTGCTTAGACAAGGTATTGGGTGGTTTTATTTATGCCAGTGCAGCAGTGCGCACAGATTTGTTAATAGATGACAATAAAGTCAGCACGGTGGGTAGCGACTCGGTATCAGAACTGGATGATATTGATTTTGAAGCTCAGCGTAAACGGCTTGATTTAATTGAAATTCGTCAGGCTTATCAGTTAGTTGAGAAAAAACTTTTAGGTTATGAGCCTGGCGATTTAATTTTGCTGGATACGCCGTTGTTTTTAGCACGGGATATGGCTCCGCTGGAGAGAAATGTCCGTCATAAACAAGAGTACGAAAAAACCAGACAAGTGATAGAAACTTTTTGGCAAAACCATCGCTCCAGAATTTTTCCCTGGAATCAAAATGGTGTAGTACTTGCGAGCATTTTGGCTGAGCGCTTTAGTGCCATTGTAAGTATCGCCAAACAAGATTTACGTACCGAACAAGGACGCAAACAAATTTTAGCATCTGATGGGTTTTCTAAAGAGTTGATGCAAAATCTGGAAGGACTGGATGAAAGTTTGGTTGGCGTGGGAGATTTGCGATTTATCAATGGCATTTTAGGCAACTATTCGCGCACCATCGCATTTCGTTTGTCTGAACAAGAAAAGCGCATTGAACCCAATATTGAAGCTAAGCAAGGTCTAATTGGTTTTCACTTCCGTAGTGCCCGAGGTGGACAGATAAAAATGGTGCAATTAGCGGGTGACGAACCAGAATGGAAAAGTGCTGATCTCGATTTAGTTGCCTCTCGCCTGATGGTGCTGGATATGCAAAACAAAGGTAATGCAATGCCGTTGCCACAATTACTTGGTTATCAACAGCTTGGTATTTTACCTAAATTTGCTACGTTTTATCGCCAGGGTTTACACCAGGCACTAAAGAATAATGATATTGAGGCAGGGTGGTTGGCAGGCCTCGATGAGGGATTGAATAATGGCTTATAAAGTTTTAGGTAAATTAGTCGGTAACACTGGTGATGCCAGTCAGTTAACTATGGTTGTACAAGACTCGTTTTCAGTACGCCGTGGTGAGTTTGTACGCATTATGCACCAGGAACGCAAAGATGAGGGGCAAGTCGCCGTACTGGGGCGAGTGACCAAGATAAGCCGTACTAATATGCTCTATAACGCCGGCTTTGGCGATGGTGTAACCGAGCTTGAGCTTTTGCCCGGTGCGAATGTAACTGGTGAGAATATGTTTGCTCAGGTCGAGCTGGTTGGTTACCGCGATCCTGTTACTCGTCAAATCAAAATTCCACGTCGCCCGCTTAACCCGGGTACCGCTGTTGAAACCGTCGATTTTCAGTTTTTGAGTGATTTTTACGAATTTAATGAACACTCCAGTTTGCACTTAGGTAACTTAGTAGGCTACGACAAAGGTGAGAATACAGTTCCTGTTTTTATTGACGTGAACAAGTTGGTCACTGAGCATTTGGCTGTTCTGGCAATGACGGGTTCAGGTAAGTCTTATACAGTTGGCCGCATTATTGAGCGTTTAGTTGCGGTTAATAACGGTACGGTAGTAGTATTTGACCCACATGGTGAATACGGTAAAGCCCTCGCTGGCGGTAATCTGCAATTCTCAAGCTTCTTAGAAGCCACTGACGATAAGCGTGATCAAGAAGCACTGCCACTGATAAAACAGACCTTTGAAAAGCTGCAAGCCGCCGGTGCAGGTATTCAGGTTTACTCGCCGCAGCATGAATCTTTTAAACATAAATACGCCAGTAAGAATACGCCATTAGCGCTTCAGTTTGACCATTTTGAAATGGACGATATTGCTGAAATATTACCTGGCTTAACGGAACCGCAGCAACGAGTACTCGATGTTGCAATTCGTTATTGGCGCTATGCAGATAAGACTGAGCCACGAGATATTAACCGCCTACGCTTCTTATTAGGTGATGGTATTGAAGAGTTAAAAGAGTGGGACGACCTTTCTGAAGCTGAGGCGAAGGCGTTATCAGGCCGTAGTGCCGCCGTCGCCTCGATGAAGCTTTCACGTGTGCTTAATGAAGCTAAAAGTTTTTACAGCGCAACAATGGCTGAGCCAACTGATATTTACAAAATGGTGGGTCGCCCGAGCAATCAACAGGGGCGTTTAGTCGTTGTTGACTTACAAGGTTTGAGTGATACCGCTAAGCAAGTCATTTGTGCACTGTTATCTAGTGAAATATTAAAAGCAGCCTCGAGCAAAACGGACCCGCTGCGCCCATGCTTTATCATTTACGAAGAGGGTCATAATTTTGCCCCGGCCGGCGGCAACGCAGTCAGTCACCGCATTATTAAAAAGATCGCTGGTGAAGGTCGTAAATTTGGTGTTGGATTTGGCATTGTGAGCCAGCGTCCATCGAAATTAGATTCAGATGTGACCTCTCAGTGCAATACGCTAATTACGATGCGCTTAAAGAACCCTGACGATCAACGATTTATAGCTAAAGCATCAGATATGGTGAGCAAAGCTGATCTGGAGGAACTCCCGAGTTTATCAACCGGTGAAGCTTTGGTGTGTGGTCGTTCAATCCCTGCACCACTGCTTGTTAAAGTTGGTAGTAAGGCATTAATTCACGGTGGTGAATCACCAGAGGTACTGCGTGTTTGGGGCTCTTTCAGTGGCTAAGGTGCCTATGCCTGAAGTTGCCTGGGTAAATGAGACATTTCCACTTTTAGCAAGCGGTAAGCTATTGGACCAGGATGTATTGGTCCACAGCCTGGGCTGTAGCGTTTGGAATACATTCGGGCATGAACAGTCATTTATGGCGGTAGTGGAATGCCCGGCTCCAGGGACATTTGGTGCTGATATTCGCTCTGACTCGGGCTGGTTTCATAAATCTTCTGCATCGCCTGTGTGTTTAATCGAATTTGAACGCTTTGATGGTTCAGCGAAGGGGCAGCAAAAGCTGGAAGAAAAATTAAAAAACTTACTGGAAGCAGCACAGCGCTGGAATCATTGCCCCAAAACCCTGGTCCTCAGTGCCTGGAGCCAGGGCTTAGTAGGTGTACCTGATACTCAAAAACTGAAAGACATATGCCGTATGGGTTTTACTTCGTCCACGGGTACCCAGGTAATCGCCGCTCCTGATGTTGAGGTGGTATTTAGTCGCTTTTTATTTATCAAAAACCTGAACATGATTGTTTTGGACAGAATTCACTATGAGGTGTTGATGTGAATATAAAATCAGCACATTTTTTGCCAGGGACGAATAAACGCCTTGGTGACAAATACCTGTTACTTGAATGCCTTGGTGATGGCAGCCATGGCTGGGTATGGCGGGCGGAACGCCTGAAAGATGGAAAAATTGTCGCAGTAAAAATCCCTAAGGATATTACTCGGGAAGACCGTCAGCTTGCCGAAGGTAAAGAGCTTTTAAACGTCGAGCCGCACGAAAATATTGTGCAAATTTTTGATATGGGCCGTATAGATAATGAATGGTTCTATATTGAAATGGAGTATTTTCCCAGCCAAACCCTGGCGCAAAAGCTCGATGACAGGCAGCGTAATTTTGGCCAGACCTATGAACGGTTGTTCAGAATATATCGTCAAGTGCTCTGTGCTGTGCATTATTTGGCCGAATTACCAGTACCAATATCTCATGGAGATATTAAGCCACATAACATTTTGGTTGGAGAGCGGGACCTGGTGAAGTTGACGGACTTTGGCAGCTCAGCTTTACCAGAAGAAATTTACGTTCGTACCCGTGAAAATGGCGGGACTGTGCTGTATTCGGCCCCAGAGTTCTCCAACGTCGATAGCCGTAGAGGCAGCCTGGAAGAGCTACTATTGGGCGACATCTATAGCTTAGGTGTTTTGCTATACCAGCTGCTGACAGGAAAGCTGCCCCATGATACGCCAGCACAAGTTCAGCGCCACGCACCTTTCAAGCTTCCGACAGAGATTAATAGCTCTATTCATACGGACCTGGAACAAGTGGTTCTTACTTGTTTACAAAAACGAGCGGAGGATCGCTTTTCCACTATTTCCGACTTAATTCATGCATTTGATTCTGCTGCCACTAAGCAATTAAAAGTTGGTGCTATTGCTCCCGTTTTTCAAACTAAACCTGCTCAGGACTGGTCAAGTGCGGTACTTGAAGCAATGTCCGATCAATCTTACCAAAAAGCTGCTCAATTAGCGTCGCAGGAGTATAGCCGCAGTAAAGATCTACAAGCTTTACATCAGCAACTTATTGCCTTGTATCGCGCCAATCGCTTATTCGACTTTGAAAAAGTTGTAGAAGATAATAAAGCGATCTTACTTGAGGGTAAATTGACTCAACCAGCAGCTTTGTTCGAGTTGATAGTTAAGGCAAACCTACAGTTACGCAATATCAGTCAAGCAAATTTCTGGCTGTTGCAACGAAAGCAAGCTGAAGCAGAAAACGCGGCCACCATGTATTTAGAATCATCTATCCTTGGCCTTGAAGCGAAATATTCTGAAGCAAGAGTACTATTGGAGAAAGTAAACCAAACAACTCCAATGAAGTTCCATGTGTTAAGCCAACTCATTTTAGTTTGCGAGCAAATGCGTGATTACTCTGGTGCAGCGGCTTATTTGAAAGCGGCATTGCGAGTAGCACCATTGGATAACAGCATGAAAGAGAAAAAAGAATTGTATGCAAAGCTTGGAGTTATTTGATTGAAAGGATGACCATTGCGCGAACAAGGCATAGTGGATATTTAACACTTCCGTTCACATACCGGACAAAAAAATAAAGTTTTACATAACGATTTCCTTCTTGATTGAGTTAAGACAAAAGCCTCTCCCCATTAGGGCGGAGGCTTCTCAGTTATAAGCCTTTAATTAAAAAAAGTTAATATTCATATACTTAGCTAGAATTATCGAAAAGAACTATTAATCTTTGCATAGTCAAATGGAGTGATAGCCGCCATTCTATTCGCATCCAGATAATCAGCCCACCACTGCAGCATCAACATTCGCTCCCCAAGATGTTCCGCCTTATGGATATAAGCCGCCCGTACTGAGCTACGTTCCTGATGACTCATCTGCCGCTCTACTGCATCCCTCGACCACAATCCCGATTCAATCAAAGAACTACACGCCATCGTCCTGAAACCATGTCCACACACTTCCGTTTTCGTGTCATAGCCCATCACTCGCAAGGCCTTGTTAAGCGTATTCTCACTCATTGGCTTACGCGGATCGTGATCACCAACGAAGATCAGCTCACGGTTTCCACTCATGCTTTTGATTTTTTCCAGAATGGTGAGAGCTTGTCGAGATAAGGGTACAAGATGTGGAGTCCGCATCTTCGAACCACGCTGAGAATGCTTAACTCCCTCCAGTGGCTCACGTTCTCCCGGAATCGTCCACATGGCAGTATCAAAATCAACTTCTGACCAGCGAGCAAAACGCAACTCGCTTGAACGGATGAAAACTAACAATGTGAGTTCAACCGCCAGTCGGGTTAACGGCCTGCCAGAATAGTGATAGATGCGTTGAAGCAATTCAGGAATGCGGTTAAGTTCCAGAGCAGCACGATGCTGTCTTTTCGCCGTAGCTACCGCACCAGCAATCTCTTGAGCGGGGTTGTAGTCGATTAATCCACTCTGTACAGCAAAGCGTATAATCGCGGTAGTATGCTGCTGCAAACGAGCAGCGACTTCGAGACGCCCAGACGACTCCACCGCTTTGATGGGGACAAGCAGATCCCGAGTCTTCAGATCAGCAATGTTCCGCTTACCGATAGCAGCAAAGAGATTATCTTCGAGGCTTTTCAATACACGAGCGCTATGCGATGCAGACCACTTCTGATTGCTGGCGTGCCACTCTCTGGCTACCACTTCAAATGTTATCACCTCTTGCTCATGCTCTACCTTAACAGCTTTCTTGTTCTCACTAGGATCGACGCCGTTAGCTAACAACTTACGGGCTTCATCCCGGCGACCTCTGGCATCGACCAGCGAGACTTCAGGGTATTTCCCCAGCGCCAGCATCTTCTCCTTACCGCCAAAACGATAACGAAGTCGCCAGTATTTGGAGCCATTAGGGTGAACCAACAAAACCATGCCTTCACCGTCAGTAAGTTTATAGGCTTTTGCTTCCGGCTTAGCCGAACGGACCTTCACATCACTCAGAGCCATGATGAGTATCCTTTCAAGGGCCCTGTGTGGGTACAAACATAATCGAACCGGGAAATACCCGCAGTTGTACCCGCATCAGTAAGTTGATGTAGATTGAATCAGGTTGACTTAGGTTGAGTGAAAAAGCGAGGAAAGCCTTGCGGATACTGGATTTCAGGCATAAAAAAAGACCTCAGTTGAGGTCTATTTACATACTTTTGGTGCGAAGGCCGGACTCGAACATCGCAACTATCCTTATGATCTTAAGAGATTAAAATTTACCACGTTTGACATGATACCATCATTGATACCATCAGACCCGATTGGTGATAATCGAACAAACTGTATTAGTTATTCAGACTTGATAGTGTAAAATCTATACATACTGTAATCAACTGTCCTAAGCAATAGTTTATTAATGGAATTATAAACAATGTATAGAGTAAATCAAATCATCAAAACTATAAGCAACATGAACTCTTATGCTCCCTATAATCAGATAAATAAAAAAAGTAACTTACTTAGAAAGGTTCAAGTATATTCATTCCTTACATCTCTCTTTTCTCTTATTTTAATGGTCATAATGGCCGTTATCTACAAAGTCTTTGACCTTCCCAAACAACCATTTATTTTACCTGCATTCGTCCTGTATGCCCTCAATTCAATTGCCGGTATAATATACTTATTTACCCCTATAATTCCTGGCGTGAAGTTCATGCTCAACTTCAAAAAGGAAATTTTCAATGACCTGATTTGTGAAATTGATAATGATGAACAAAACATAGAAAAACTGATGACTTACTCGTTGACTGAATTAAACTATTCAATAGATTGGTTAAATATAAAGATACAAAGAGTTAAATCAAGGATAAATGATTTCTTTGGAGAAAAAACTGCTGTTTTATCAATAATTGGATTAGCATACTCTGCAGTTCAAGGTTTTGGTGGGTTAGACAAATTAGGTGATACCATATCAAAAGGGCTCTTCAATTCAGGCACAGCAAATACATTAATCGTATTTGGACTGGCTTTTCTTTTAGGGTTATCACTTGGAGCATTAGCACTTAAAAATGTAGCAAATCATTTGCAATATCTGAAAGAGATGATTGAATTAGCTAAAAAAATAAAAGAAAAAGAAAAAGAAAATATTTGACTTTGATAAAAATAATAACATCCTACAAAAAATCCATAAGGTGGGATTAATTACCACCTTCTAAAGATAAGAATCGAACATGATTCAAAACATTTAGGGATTTAATGGTAAATGTAGGCTTATGTGATCGTTCTAAGTTTTAGAAAACTTCCTAAGCATTCCCCATCCAGTATATTAATTTTTTAGTTTCTTGCATTACCTGAGCATGTGTGATACCGAGCAAAAAGTTACGCTTGACGTAACACCAATTTTATAATATATTAGCGAAAAATTATATAGGGTTCTGAAATGAAAGTTGAGCACCCCGGAAAATCACTTTTATGTAAACTTGAAGAATGTGGATTGAGTGCATCAGAATTAGCAAGGAAGATAGATGTTCCCAAAAATAGAATCACTACAATTATAAAGGGAAAGAGATCGATTACAGGTGACACTGCATTGAGGTTAGCTCATTTCTTTCAAACACCTCCTGAGTATTGGTTGGAATTGCAATTATTCTTTGATTTAAATGAAGCAAAATTAAAATCAAAACAACTAATCCAATTTTTACCGATATTTCAACGAGCTAGTTCAAATAGCATTTCAAAAGATACTACTAATGACTAAAAATATAGAGTTGAACTTCGACCATCCTGATTCTGAATCAGCGGAAAATACAGAAAATCTAAAAAAATATTGGGAAGGATTGACTTCAACTGGAGCTAAATGGGAGATATACAATGGAGATTCAGCCCAGATAATAAAAGATCTTCCAAGCGGTAGCATTGATTGTGCAATAACATCGCCACCCTATTTTTGGCTTAGAGACTATGGTGTTGATGGTCAAATTGGCCTGGAAGATTCAGTACAAGAGTATGTGGATGCTATTGCTGATGTTATGGACACTGTTAAAGAAGCCCTTAATCCAGAAGGGACTCTGTTTATGAACATTGGTGATACATATTATTCAGGAAAAGGTCAATCTCAGGGTAAGGACAGAAAAAGTAATAAACGCCGTTTTGGTCTTAGAGCTGTAGATAAAAGCGGTGGAATGGGCATAGGATTACAAAGAAAATCCATGATTGGAATTCCATGGCGAGTAGCCATTGAAATGGCTACTCGTGGATGGGTTATCCGCAGTTCAATCATTTGGCATCGAGAAAAATGTCTGCCGGAATCTGTGAAAGACAGACCAAGCCGAAGCTATGAATATGTATTCATGTTTGTTAAAAGCAGAAAATATTATTTTAACAAACAAGAATTAATAGAGCAAAAAGTCGAAGAGGATATGTGGACTATACCGGCAAGACCAAAAAGCGGAGGTGGCCTTGATACAGCACCATACCCTGATGCTTTGGTCGAGAGATGTCTAAAAATTGGATGCAAACCTAATGGCACCGTACTGGACCCATTTTTAGGTAGCGGAACAACTTGCCGTGTAGCAGCACAAATGGGATATTCATCGATTGGTATAGATCTCAATCATGAATTTTGCGAATATTCTGCATTAAACATGGAGAACATTTAATTATGTTTTTTAGTCAAAGTGCAGTGCTGAATGCGATTGTGGACCTTAAGAAGGTCCACCCTTTTTTCGGAATTACTTTCCTTGTATGCAAAAAAAACAATCTTCCTATCGGAACTAGCACACAATTTGCTTTAGATGCAGAAAATAAGTGTTTTCTTGAAGAAGTACATAAGATTGATCCTGATTCAGAATATTTTTATCAACCCTTTACATACCAGACATCCCACGAGTGGCTCAATAATAATTATGCGTCATCTGGATTACAAGCGATAAATACACAAACTTTTTCTGCAGCATTTATTCATCCTAAACGTACTCAGCAATGGGGATGGGCTGATAATTACCTACATATTCTAAAAGACCATCCTTCAGTCAAGAAAAATAAAATCTCATTGATATCATTATGTATTTGGTTATATAAATTTAATGAGTTTCCTCAAAACACATCCTTCGAAAGTATAATCTCCACTTTTACACAAGAATATAACATATCAGACAAAGAGCTTGAAGAATTATTTTTATTAGAAGAATGCAACATAAATGAATTATTCGATGATGAATGCATAACTTGGGATAAAATAAAGGGTAAGTTATCATTACCCCCCGATTCCAAGCCTGAAAATGGCGGGACTCTATCCTTGCTCTCTATCGAAAATATTGGGCCTGCTAAAAAACTAGTCATCGAACCAAAGACACGGCTTAATATTATTACAGGTGATAACGGGCTTGGGAAATCCTTTATTCTCGAATCAGCTTGGTGGGCATTAACTAATACTTGGACAGATCGGGTCGCCTATCCTGACCCAAGACTAAGAGGAAAAAAAATCAACCTGACTTATTCAATCAAAGGTAATGGTGAATTTAAGTCAGGTAATTGTGTGAACTTTGATTGGGACAATTTTAATTGGCCGATACAAACGGACAGACCTACAATTCCTGGTCTTATTGTTTATGCCAAAGTAGATGGTTCTTTCGCTGTATGGGACCCAGCCAGAAAATATTCTACTCAATCTACGTTTAATGAAAAAGAAAAATTCGTTTTTAAAAACAAGGAAGTATGGGACGGGCAAGATGGGATTGGTGTTCTCGAAGGTTTGATCAGAGACTGGATGACTTGGAAGAATGATAGTAAGAACCAGCATTTCAAACATTTTGAAAAAGTATTAGAAAAACTATCTCCCCCAGACTTGGGGGTTTTGAAACCGGGTGAACCAGTTAGAATTCCTGACGATCCGAGAGTCATTCCAACCTTAGTTCATCCGTATGGAGAGATCCCGATAACAAATGCCTCAGCAGGTGTTAGAAGAATAGTTGCTTTGGCATATATGATCGTGTGGGCATGGAATGAACATGTCGTTATTTCTGAGATGATGAATATTCCTCCTCAAAATAATATGGTTGTGCTTGTTGACGAATTAGAAGCTCATTTACATCCAAAATGGCAAAGAGCATTTTTACCATCTTTAATAGCACTTGATAAGGTATTTTCAAGTGAGTTGAAGATCCAATTTATCATCGCTACTCACTCCCCTTTAGTAATGGCATCCTCTGAGGAAGTATTCGATATCGAGACAGATAGCTTATATCACTTACAATTGGATAACAAAGGTCATATAACACTTGATGAATTAGACTTCGTCAAATATGGAGATGTTTCCTCTTGGTTAATGTCCCCAATTTTTGAATTACGACAAGCAAGATCGCAAGAAGGCGAAGCAGCTATCGAGGATGCAAAGAAAATACAGGAACTTGAAAATCCTGATATAGAAATGATAGAAGATATAACAGTTAGATTGCGTAAATATCTTTCAGCCACAGACAAATTTTGGCCTCGTTGGATTATATTTGCTGAAAGGAATGGGGTTAAGTTATGATACCGTTGCAGTTAATGCCCGAACCGCAGAATTTTGATTTGAATGTAAGACAAAAGGGTGCTTTATTTCTTAACAAGGTGCCAAATCCCAACTATAAAGATTTTGTAGGAAAAGATTATTGGCGAAAGGCAGCAAAAGAACTTTATAGTTCCTATCGTTCTATCTGTGCATATAGCTGTATATATTTACCTACATCTCCTGGGGTTGTGGATCATTTTTTACCTAAAACGAAATATCCTCAACTCGCCTATGAATGGAGTAATTATAGGTTATGTTTGGATAGACTTAATCAGTATAAAGGTAATATTGAGAATATTTGTGATCCTTTTACGATTGAAATCGGCTGGTTCGTTCTTGACCTTCCAAGCTGTTTGATAAAACCAGGTGAAGGTCTCCCCCAAGAACTCCATGATAAAATTTTATATACTATTGATGTTTTGAAGTTAAACAAGGATGATGGCTTAGTTCAAAATCGATGTGATATCATCATGTATCTTATAGAAGGGGATATAAATATGAATTTCGTGGAGGAAAAGTATCCATTCATAGCACAAGAAATTAAGAGACAGGGATTAGTCAATAACTTATCTGATATTTTTAAAAGAATTGATTAGAGATATTAATTTAAAAAGTAATAACTATTTTACGTTAAAAAACATCATGCTGTTATTAACCATATACTATGAGGTAACATATGAAACTTGTTGAAACTGTAAATGAATTTTTTGCTATCTATGCAAAACTCGATCCCACAACAAAAAAAACCATTGAATTTCAGTTAGTAAATCGTAAAAACAACAATACTGTCGTTGCAGGGTTATCATCTATTGAAGAAGCCAGAAACAAAGCAATAACGCTCACTGAAAAATTGGAGCAAGCCACCATCCTTGAAAACCAAAAAGAAGAAATTGCAAATGATGATATTTCTGATGAAAATACAGAAGAAAATACAAACCATAACTCACAAGTAGATAAAAATTTAACTGACAATACTATTCCTGATATTAAAAAAGATGAAGAAACATATTCTCCGCCACGTCGAAGTCGATACGGAAAATAAAGCTAAGTTGTATTATTGACACCTCCTAAATAATAAATTATTAATTTATAAATTATTTGTTACTTAGGAGGATTAGATGCTTTTAGATTTTATGGATTTTTTCACCGATCATTCTTTAATTAACTTAGTAGACAAATATGGTCGCACACCTATATTCTATTCAGATGATTATTATTTTACTAAATTTTTAATTAGAAACGGTGCAAATATAAATCATATTGATAATTTTGGAAGAACACTTCTTTTTTATAGATGGCCTAAAAATGAAGAGTTAATTGATGAAATATTTAATTCAGGTGTTGATATTAACATTAAGGATTATAAAGGATTGACCGCTTTTTCTTTTTCTCTGTTTGCACAACAACCAGATGTGTTTCTAAAGCACATATCTAAACTACAAGAAAAAGAGATAGTCATTGGGAATTTATACCCAACATCGAGTGAAGCGATTAAAAAGTTAATTAATGCTAATATCAAGATTAGATTTAACGATGTAATAAAGATTCACTACCCTCTTATTTTGTGTCAACAAGAAGTGCTTTCGATAAAAGAATTAATGGCTGGTGATATACATTTTTCTCGACCCAAAATAATAATTAGCGAATATTCAAATATTACTTCCATTACAAATTTCGATAATATCTTTAGGAAAATTTCATAAGCAAGGGCTAACCAAAAGAAGCTCCGCTTATTTTAGCCTCTTGTTTTCGCCCTTCGGTTGAAAAATAAAAATGCATGATTATTAAATACTAGTAAGGGGTATATATTGGTTATTCTCGAATTGATGATAAAGTCTTCTTATTTTCACATTAATATTTCTTGTTCTACCAATTTAGGTGTGGTATATACAAGTAGACACTGTAAAGCGGCAAAAATATCAACCGAAGTTTAACTAGAGAATTACGCATGGAAAAGCAGTCAATTGTTAAATATTTAAAAATAATAATTGCTCTAATTGGAGTCATTTCATTTCTTGTTTTGGTTATCTTACCGATTGCATTTGATATTAGAGATCCTTATCAGAAGATCTTGATATCGCTTGGCACTTCAATATTCGTTGCACTGACCGTATCATTAGTTGTAAACAAACTGACTGCATCGAAAACCAATTATGAAGTCCGTGAATTAATTAATGAAAAATTCCCGAAATTATTGATGATTGAGGATAATGGTCTAGAAAATGTCGTTTATAATAACAATATGGAATTGCTTGATATAGATATAGTGGAGCCATCAAAATTATATATCATAATGAATGATGGACGAAATTTCTTTACTAATAACTCAAGACAACTCTCAGAACGATTTAAAAAGGAAAATAAAGAAACGTTCATCGTCCTGATGGACCCTGATTCCGAAGCAGAAAAATTCCTATGCAAGAAAAATGGAAAGGATGAAAGTGGCTATTACGGCAAGAAAATCGAAGAATCCAGAAAAGAATATATTGAATTTCATAAAAACTCACCTTCTTCAAATAAACTAGAAATATTTTATTGCCCTAACGGGGTTTCTCTATCTATTGTTGCTACTGATAATATAGCAATAATTGGTCTGTATAGAAATTCTGCTGGAAAAGCATTGGTCCCTCCTCATTTTATATTTAAAAACATTAATAATGATTGCGAATACTTGCGAATAATGCAAGACGTTAACAACTTAATTGCTAATTCCAAAATAGCAGAATGATACATAGCCCCTATACATTAGCGTATAGGGGCTATGTTAAAGTATAAATTTAAAAACTCAAACAGAAGTAATATGTTATTATAATATTGACAAACTTTATGTCTTGATATAAATAAAGATTGTAGAGAAAACTACTTTAATTATGAAAAGGATTTCATATGATAAAAAAACCCGAAAAAGGACAAGTAATTAATACGAAGAATAATCCCGATAAAAGTATCGATCAAAATCCATCTTCGCATAGGGTACATTGCGTCAGTGTAAGATTTAATAATAAAGAAATGAAAATCATTGATATTAAACGGGGCTCGACGAATAAAAGCGTATGGCTTCGTAAATTAGCTTTGAATAAAATCATCCCTTTAATACCAGAGATTAATATCGAAGCCTGGAAAGTTTTAACTGATATATCGCAAAAGCTAAATCGAATTGCGACCCATATAGATTGTAAAAGCAAGGACAGTCAGCTTACACATACAGAGCTTTTCGCTGTGAAGCGACAATTGGAAGAGCTTCGCCAGCACCTGCTAAATGCTGACATATGGAGCAAACCCTATGAAGGGTATGCGGAAGATCAAGAGGGGTAAGAACTTTGCTGGTGTGGTCCAATATGCATTGAAGCCAGGTTCACATCATAAAAGTGCTCCAATCGTCATTGGCGGGAACATGTTAGGTGATTCAGCCTGTGAACTGATCGCAGAATTCGATAGCACCAAGCATCTACGCCAAGATATCGCAAAACCAGTTTGGCACAACTCGCTAAGATTGCCTGACGGCGAAACATTATCGAATGACCAATGGGCAAGGATAGCAGACGACTATATGAAAAAGATGGGGTTCAATGATACTCATCTCCGTTGCTATGTGCTTCATGACGACGATGGCCAGCATATACACATCATTGCCAGCAGGATCGACATAGCCGGTGGGAACCTCTACTTGGGTAGGAACGAAAACCTTATAAGTACACGGATCATTAGTGAACTCGAAATCGCTCACGGTCTGACAGTGACCAAGACAGCAGCTTCCATTACACCAAAACAACAGAAGCGAAGAAAGGTTTCCCGCAATGAACAGATGCTATCAGAAAGAACTGGTGTTCCCTCTCCTAAGGAAGCCCTACAACAGATCATTGATAAAAGTTTGGCTGATAAGCCTGACCTTCTAACTTTTATCAAAAGGCTGGAAGAAGCAGAAGTCGGCTGGACGGCTAACATTGCTTCTACCGGTAAGATGAACGGCTTCTCATTCGAATACCGCGATATAGCTTTCAAAGCTTCACAGTTAGGCAAGGGTTACTCTTGGGCAAATCTTCAAAAGCAACTTAACTACAACCCCGACCACTTAGAAGCTTTACGAACCAACACACCGGCAAAAGACCACCCTGCTCCTGCTCCTGCTCCTGCTCCTGCTCCTGCTCCTGCTCCTGCTCCTGCTCCTGCTC
>ERZ1106961.230-NODE-230-length-31171-cov-163.999775_pt1 | contig 31171 bp, 37 predicted proteins | sample MGYA00403680_ERZ1106961 | MGnify/ENA primary metagenome ERZ1106961 (study PRJEB35170, sample SAMEA104062419) | human gut metagenome | biome: human gut; feature: human-associated habitat; material: faeces | place: Denmark | collected 2012-06-08 ... | reverse complement strand
AGAAGTTGGGTTATTCACGTGCAGAACTCTTCATCCAGCTTGATAAACCCGCACTGAAGCCTCTTCCTGAAGCCAGTTACAGTTACACCCTGGTGAAGAAAGTCAGAGTTCATGCCGATTACCACGTGGAAATCGACAAACATTACTACTCGGTTCCATGTTCGCTGTTAGGCCAGCAACTGGAAGCATGGATCTCCGGAGAACTGGTAAGACTCTTCAATCAGGGGCAGGAGGTTGCTGTGCACCCGCGCAAGCGTACTTATGGCTACAGTACCCGCAACGAGCACATGCCTGAAGCTCATCGACAGCATGCCACCTGGACGCCAGAGCGTCTTCTGGAATGGGCGGGGCACATAGGCAGTGAAACTCATAGTTATGTGCTTCATATACTGAACTCTCGTCCACATCCGGAACAAAGCTATCGCTTCTGCCTTGGACTCCTGAACCTTCATAAAAAATACAGTAAAGCCAGACTTAATGCAGCATGTGCAAGAGCTCTGAAAACAAAGGTATGGCGTCTGTCAGGTATTAAATCGATCCTGGAAAAAGGTCTGGATAAACAACCTGTTCAGGATCCAAAACCAGATCTGTTATCCACGATGGAACACGAAAACGTACGCGGCAGTGAGTATTACCACTGATACGGGATCCAATGATGAATCATCTTTACGAACAACTGACCGCACTTAAACTCACCGGCTTCCGTGATGCGCTTAAAAAGCAACTTGCTCAGCCGGGCACATACCAGGAGCTGGGCTTCGAAGAACGCCTGTCATTACTGACAGCAGAAGAACTAACCTGCCGTGAAAACAGGAAGGCAGAGCGTCTGATCAAACATGCACGGTTCAGACTTAATGCTGAGTTATCAAAGCTGGATTATCGTAACAATAGAGGGCTGGACAGGGCCCTCATCCGTTCACTCAGTCAGGGAAACTGGTTAACCCTGAAACAAAATATTTTACTGACCGGGGCCACCGGCAGCGGTAAAACGTTCCTGGCATGTGCACTTGGTCATAATGCCTGCCGACAGGGATACAAGGTCTACTATTATCGCCTTAAAGCGCTGATGGAACAGTGCTATCAGGGGCATGCTGATGGAAGATACAGCAAACTTTTGACCAGGCTGAATAATAGCGATCTGCTGCTTCTGGATGACTGGGGGCTGGAACCTCTCTCATCAGAACAGCGTAGCGACCTGCTGGAAATAGTGGATCTGATGTACCAACGAGGCTCAATCATCGTAGTGAGCCAGTTGCCGGTGGAAAACTGGTACAAAATGATCGGAGACTCCACACATGCGGATGCCATCCTAGATCGACTGGTTCATGGCAGTATCAAGATCGAACTTAAAGGAGAATCAATGCGGAAAATACAATCTCCGTTGACCGAAGGAGATCAGTGAAGGTAATTTAAAAACGGTTCTGTGAAAGTGACACGAACCGATCTCCATCGATGTTACTCACCGATCTCCTTCACGGTAATACGCAGTGCTTTGATGTCCTGTTCTCGTTCAGTTGTATTACTGAATAACGCCTTAAAAATCGCCGTTATGAAAAATGGCGATTTATCTCTTATTCAACTTGGTCTTGATAAAGAAAAACGCGAAATAACTGAGTCTGTTATCGCGATTTATCAGAACGAATTAAATCTCCTGTCTGATGTGGTCAATTTACTTGTTAAACGCGCTGTATTTCACAAGCAAATCTCCTCCGTGGATGAACTGACGAAATTAACGACAGAAATTGCCAGCTATTGCGCTGATGAATTTAAAAAACTTAACGACAAAAGGAGCTGGTAATGCCGGACAACGTAGATTTTATTCAGGAACAACAGGCTGAATTACTGGAGCGCCAGATTAACGCGGCAAGGGTAAAGCATTGCGGTGTTTCTGCGCTGGTTTGCGAAGAGTGTGACGCGCCAATACCTGCTGCCCGTCGTGCGGCTTATCCGTCAGCCACGCGTTGTGTTTCCTGCCAGTCAGTCTTTGAAGCAAAAAACAAACATTACCGGAGAACGTCATGAGTATTCGTATTGAAATTGGCGAACGTTATGTCGTTACCAGTGACAGCTTTCAGTTTATTCTCCACGAGAAAAAGAGAGCTGAAAGCGGTAAAAACGCCGGTCAGGAATGGCTGGCGGTGGTTGGTTATTACCCGAAATTAAGCCAGCTTGTTTCCGGCCTGATGCATCACGATATTCTGACCGGAAGCGCAAAGTCTTTTGCTGATTTAAACGCGCAGGTTGAGCAACTCAGCAAGCGTTGTTCAGAGGCTTTTGGCTCATATGGCCGTTAAAGCCTCCGGGCGTTTTGTCCCTCCGTCAGCATTTGCCGCAGGCACCGGTGAGACGTTTACCGGTGCTTATGCATGGAACGCGCCACGCGAGGCCGTCGGGCGCGAAAGACCCCTTACACGTGACGAGATGCGTCAGGTGCAAGGTGTTTTATCCACGATTAATCGCCTGCCTTACTTTTTGCGCTCGCTGTTTACTTCACGCTATGACTACATCCGGCGCAATAAAAGCCCGGTGCACGGGTTTTATTTCCTCACATCCACTTTTCAGCGCCGTTTATGGCCGCGTATTGAGCGCGTGAATCAGCGCCATGAAATGAACACCGACGCGTCGTTGCTGTTTCTGGCAGAGCGTGACCATTATGCGCGTCTGCCGGGGATGAATGACAAGGAGCTGAAAAAGTTTGCCGCCCGTATCTCATCGCAGCTTTTCATGATGTATGAGGAACTCTGCGATGCATGGGTTGATGCACATGGCGAGAAAGAATCGCTGTTTACAGATGAGGCGCAGGCGCATCTGTATGGTCATGTTGCTGGCGCTGCACGTGCTTTCAATATTTCCCCTCTCTACTGGAAAAAATACCGTAAAGGACAGATGACCACGAGGCAGGCATATTCTGCCATTGCCCGTCTGTTTAACGATGAGTGGTGGACTCATCAGCTTAAAGGCCAGCGTATGCGCTGGCATGAGGCGTTACTGATTGCTGTCGGGGAGGTCAATAAAGACCGTTCTCCTTATGCCAGTAAACATGCCATTCGTGATGTGCGTGCACGCCGCCAGGCAAATCTGGAATTTCTTAAATCGTGTGACCTCGAAAACAGGGAAACCGGCGAGCGCATCGACCTTATCAGTAAGGTGATGGGCAGTATTTCTAATCCTGAAATTCGCCGGATGGAGCTGATGAACACCATCGCCGGTATTGAGCGTTACGCCGCCGCAGAGGGTGATGTGGGGATGTTTATCACTCTGACCGCGCCGTCAAAGTATCACCCGACACGTCAGGTCGGAAAAGGCGAAAGTAAAACCGTCCAGCTAAATCACGGCTGGAATGATGAGGCATTTAATCCAAAGGATGCGCAGCGTTATCTCTGCCGCATCTGGAGCCTGATGCGCACGGCATTCAAGGATAATGATTTACAGGTCTACGGTTTGCGAGTCGTCGAGCCACACCACGACGGAACGCCGCACTGGCATATGATGCTTTTTTGTAATCCACGCCAGCGTAACCAGATTATTGAAATCATGCGTCGTTATGCGCTCAAAGAGGATGGCGACGAAAGAGGAGCCGCGCGAAACCGTTTTCAGGCAAAACACCTTAACCGGGGCGGTGCTGCGGGATATATCGCGAAATACATCTCAAAAAATATCGACGGCTATGCACTGGATGGTCAGCTCGATAACGATACCGGCAGACCGCTGAAAGACACTGCTGCGGCTGTTACCGCATGGGCGTCAACGTGGCGTATCCCGCAATTTAAAACGGTTGGCCTGCCGACAATGGGGGCTTACCGTGAACTACGCAAACTGCCTCGCGGCGTCAGCATTGCTGATGAGTTTGACGAACGCGTCGAGGCTGCACGCGCCGCCGCAGACAGTGGTGATTTTGCGTTGTATATCAGCGCGCAGGGTGGGGCAAATGTCCCGCGCGATTGTCAGACTGTCAGGGTTGCCCGTAGCCCGTCGGATGACGTTAACGAGTACGAGGAAGAAGTCGAGAGAGTGGTCGGCATTTACGCACCGCATCTCGGCGCGCGTCATATTCATATCACCAGAACCACGGACTGGCGCATTGTGCCGAAAGTGCCGGTCGTTGAGCCTTTGACTTTAAAAAGCGGCATCGCCGCGCCTCGGAGTCCTGTCAATAACTGTAGAAAGCTCTCCGGTGGTGATACTTCGTTACCGGCTCCCACACCTTCTGAGCACGCCGCAGCAGTGCTTAATCTGGTTGATGACGGTGTTATCGAATGGAATGACCCGGAGGTCGTGAGGGCGCTCAGGGGGGCATTAAAACACGACCGGAGAACGCCAAACCGTCAGCAAAGAAACGGAAGCCCGTTAAAACAGCATGAAATGGCACCATCGGCCAGACTGACCCGGTCGGAACGAATGCAAATTACCCGTATCCGCGTTGACCTTGCTCAGAACGGTATCAGGCCGCAGCGATGGGAGCTCGACGCGCTGGCTCGTGGGGCAGCGGTGCTTTACGGTAACAAAAAGTTCATTTATGCGACCGATAAGGGATGGCCAGGGTTTTCTGAGAAGTAACCGGTTTTATTTCTAAATATTAAACAGCAAATCATGTCAAGATAATAGTTGTGTTTATTTGATTTCGGAAATAATATCATCAGTAATATCATCTAGATAATAATTGGGTATGAATGAATGTGTGAGGCTGTTTCAATCGCTTGGTGGAATACGGGGATATCTCCTGCGGTTAAAAGAGATCGTTCTACTCCTGAAGAGTTGGATGTAGCATTTGCTCTTATAACAAATATTTTGATGAGTCATAATGTTGATATCCTATGTCTTGGAGAAATATCACCATCAGATATTAAGGTTTTAGAGGAGATTTTCTCAGAGAAAGGGTTCATAATATATGATGGGACTTTCACTGAAGGAAGCATAAAACATGATATGTGCATTCTTATAAAGCTAGCTACTTTCACTTACATTGATAGTAAAAGTATTGTTGAACAGTCATTGTTAGGAGCGGTAAGAGCCGGGCAAGAAGTTCAGCTCATGCATAATAATAGTGGGGATCATTTTTTTTTCTACATATCGCATTGGCCTATGAGAGGTAATGATTCTAATGAAGAAATGCCAAAACGATATGAATTAGGAAAAGCTTTGCGAGGAGCAATCAGTAGATGTATAGAGGAAAAGTCAGGAAAGTATTTTATTCTTTTAGGTGATTACAATGACGATCCCTTTAATAAATCTATTACACATGCTTTAGGGGCAACAAGGGATAGAGACTTGGTTGTCAAAAAAGATATTTTTTTATACAACCCTTTTTGGAATTTTATGGGGGCTTCAATTAGTTTTCCATCAGAAGATCATCATTTGAGTACTTACGGGACATATTATTACAGTGGCGGTGCTGTAACCCGTTGGCATACATTTGATCAAATTATTTTCTCCTCTTCATTCATTTCTGGTGGAGATTGGAATCTTTTGGAGGATGAGGTTAAAATCATTAACGATGAAGTCTTTAAAAATTTGGTGACAAGTCCAAAAACTAACTTTGATCATTTACCTGTTATCGCTGTAATTACGAGAGGTTAAAAAAATGGATTTCAAAAATTCATTAGCTGTAGGGTTAGAGGCAGCCAAAAAAGCAAGATCAAATAAAGAAGAAATTTTTAGTGTTATCAGTGACTTAAATGACAGTGTAAAGGAGCTTAGTCAAGGGCGAGTGTTTTTGAAAGTTACGAGTGAAAAAAAACTCGCACCTAATCAGACAGCGCTTACTGCCGTTGTGAGCTCGTTTACAAACATCAACCCTTACATCGATTACGAAGCTCTATCGTTCGTAACTAAGAGAGAGCAAACAGAAGTTAAAGAGAACATTGCTGTTTGGAAGATAAATGAATCAGATGGTTATCCATGTGTGATTTCTTATAACAAACGGGATGTTAGTTGCAAAGATAAAGAAACGTTAATCAAAGCGTTAAATGATCTAATGTCTGATGCTAGCACTGGAGAAATTCTTTTAAGACTTATGAATACAGAGGAAGCATAATGATTTGTGAGGAGGACATTTTTTGAGTTGTTAGTGTATGCTTATAATTTACTTTGGTAGTTTTTTAACGTATCGACATAATCCTCTTCCTTGCATGAAAATGCATGCGTTTTGGACATCGTGATTGTTTGGGCGTTGCTAGCTTTTGTTCAGTCTGAGAGAGCTCATGCACCTGCATCAAAATCGCCCCATGAAGCGGGCGGGCGAGGCGGGGAAAGCACTGCGCGCTGACGGTGGTGCTGATTGTATTTTTTCAGCGTCTCAGCGCGTCGTGACGGCGCTTAGTCTGCCCGTTGAGGCGTTGTGTGTCTGCGGGGTGTTTTGTGCGGTGGTGAGCGTGTGAGGGGGGATGACGGGGTGTAAAAAAGCCGCCCGCAGGCGGCGATGTTCAGTCGTTGTCAGTGTCTAGTGAGTAGTTTTTAAAGCGGATGACCTCCTGACCGAGCCAGCCGTTTATCTCGCGGATCCTGTCCTGTAACGGGATAAGCTCATTGCGGACAAAGACCTTTGCCACTTTCTCAATATCACCCAGCGACCCGACGTTCTCCGGCTTGCCACCCATCAACTGAAAGGGGATGCGGTGCGCGTCCAGCAGGTCAGCGGCGCTGGCTTTTTTGATATTAAAAAAATCGTCCTTCGTCGCCACTTCACTGAGGGGGATAATTTTAATGCCGTCGGCTTTCCCCTGTGGGGCATAGAGAAACAGGTTTTTAAAGTTGTTGCGGCCTTTCGACTTGACCATGTTTTCGCGAAGCATTTCGATATCGTTGCGATCCTGCACGGCATCGGTGACGTACATGATGTATCCGGCATGAGCGCCATTTTCGTAATACTTTCGGCGGAACAGCGTGGCCGACTCATTCAGCCAGGCAGAATTAAGGGCGCTGAGATATTCCGGCAGGCCGTACAACTCCTGATTAATATCCGGCTCCAGCAGGTGAAACACGGAGCCGGGCGTGAAGGCTGTCGGCTCGTTGAAGGACGGCACCCACCAGTAAACATCCTCCTCCACGCCACGGCGGGTATATTTTGCCGGTGAGGTTTCCAGTCTGATGACCTTACCGGTGGTGCTGTAACGCTTTTCCAGAAACGCATTACCGAACACCAGAAAATCCAGCACAAAACGGCTGAAATCCTGCTGGGAAAGCCACGGATGCGGGATAAATGTCGAGGCCAGAATATTGCGTTTAACGTAAATCGGGGAGCTGTGATGCACGGCAGCACGCAGGCTTTTTGCCAGACCGGTAAAGCTGACCGGCGGCTCATACCATCTGCCGTTACTGATGCACTCGACGTAATCCAGAATGTCACGGCGGTCGAGTACCGGCACCGGCTCGCCAAAGGTGAATGCTTCCATTTTCGGGGCGCTGGCGGTGATTGTTTTTGCCGCAGGTCGCGGTGTTTTCCCTTTTTTCTTGCTCATCAGTAAAACTCCAGAATGGTGGATGTCAGCGGAGTGCTGATACCGGCGGTGAGTGGCTCATTTAACAGGGCGTGCATGGTTGCCCAGGCGAGGTCGGCGTGGCTGGCTTCCTCGCTGCGGCTGGCCTCATAGGTGGCGCTGCGTCCGCTGCTGGTCATGGTCTTGCGGATAGCCATGAACGAGCTGGTGATGTCGGTGGCGCTGACGTCATATTCCAGACAGCCACGGCGGATAACGTCTTTTGCCTTGAGCACCATTGCGGTTTTCATTTCCGGCGTGTAGCGGATATCGCGCGCGGCGGGATAGAACGAGCGCACGAGCTGGAACACGCCGACACCGAGGCCGGTGGCATCAATCCCGATGTATTCAACGTTATATTTTTCGGTGAGTTTGCGGATGGATTCCGCCTGGGTGGCAAAGTCCATGCCTTTCCACTGGTGACGCTCAAGTATTCTGAATTTGCCACCGGCCACCACCGGCGGTGCCAGCACCACGCATCCGGCGCTGTCGCCACGGTGTGACGGGTCGTAACCAATCCATACCGGGCGGGAGCCGAACGGATTGGCGGCAAACGGCGCATAGTCTTCCCATTCTTCCAGCGTGTCGACCATGCAGCGTTGCAGCTCCTCGAACGGGAACACCGACGCCTTGTCGTCAACAAATTCACACATGAACAGGTTTTTAAAATCGTCGGCGCTGTTTTCACGTTTGAGCTGCTCAATGTCGAACAGCGTGCAGCCACCTTTCAGGGCGTCCTCAATGGTGACAATCTGCCGCCACTGGCCGTCCGCACAGAGAAGCCCACCGGCAAGGGCGTTATGACTGACGTCGATTTCCACGCGTTCGGCGGCGCTGGCGCGTCCCCGGTTGAACAGTTCACCTGACCAGAACGGGTAGGCGTCGTGCGCCAGCGTGGACGGGGTGGAGAAATAGGTCGAACGCAGGTGACTCTGTGAGGCCATACCTGATGCCACCTTACGCAGTACCTGAAAATTCGGGATCCAGAAAATCTCGTCGACGTACAGGTCGCCGTTATGGCTCTGTGCGGTGTTGGAGTTGGTGCCGAGAAAAATTAGTTTTGCGCCGTTATTGCCCAGGACAATCGGGTCACCGGTCAGGTCAACGTCAACCAGACGGGCAAAGGCGATGATGTATTCGCGGAACACATACGCCTGCGTTTTACTGGCCGACAGAAAAATCTGGTTATGGCCGGTTTTCAGGGCGCGCAGCAGCGCCTCGCGGGAAAAATAAAACGTTGCGCCAATCTGGCGGGATTTCAGTATATCGCGGATGCGGTGCTCAAGCCCGGCGCGATACCAGTGCAACTGATAGTCGAAAGACTGCTCAAAGAAAATCTGCTCCAGCTTTTCGATGGCTTCGTCACTGAAAAAATTCTTTTTCGGTTTGCGACGCCCGCCTTTGTTGCGGTTAGCGACGTTCGGATTAAGGTCTGCCTCGTTGCCGGTCTGACTGTAGCGGTTGACCCGCGCCAGTCGTTCAATCTGGCGTCCCAGCAGGTCAATTTCCTTGAAGTCACCGCCGGTTTTCTGCGGTTTGATGATGAGCTGGGTCAGCCGCGCTTCCAGGCTCATTTCGACACGGCTGATGGGGGCAACGCTGTCCCAGCCGTCGCGCTGTTTCCAGCTCTGCACCGTCGGGCGTTTCATCTGCAACATGGCGGCAATCTGCGGCACGGAAAACCCCTGCCAGTACAGCAGCGCCGCCTGACGACGCGGGTCGTGTAAAAGAGTGGTGTCTGTGGTGATGGTCATGAATACCTCGCCGTGATGAATACACGGCAAGGCTACTGAGTCGCGCCCCGCGATTCGCTAAGGTGCTGTTGTGTCAGTGATAAGCCATCCGGGACTGATGGCGGAGGATGCGCATCGTCGGGAAACTGATGCCGACATGTGACTCCTCTAATCACTATTCAGGACTCCTGACAATGGCAAAAAAAGTCTCAAAATTCTTTCGTATCGGCGTTGAGGGTGACACCTGTGACGGGCGTGTCATCAGTGCGCAGGATATTCAGGAAATGGCCGAAACCTTTGACCCGCGTGTCTACGGTTGCCGCATTAACCTGGAACATCTGCGCGGCATCCTGCCTGACGGTATTTTTAAACGTTATGGCGATGTGGTCGAACTGAAGGCCGAAAAGATTGATGACGATTCGGCGCTGAAAGGCAAATGGGCGCTGTTTGCGAAAATCACCCCGACCGATGACCTTATCGCGATGAACAAGGCCGCGCAGAAGGTCTACACCTCAATGGAAATTCAGCCGAACTTTGCCAACACCGGCAAATGTTATCTGGTGGGGCTGGCCGTCACCGATGACCCGGCAAGCCTCGGCACGGAATACCTGGAATTCTGCCGCACGGCAAAACACAACCCTCTGAACCGCTTCAAATTAAGCCCTGAAAACCTGATTTCAGTGGCAACGCCCGTTGAGCTGGAATTTGAAGACCTGCCTGAAACCGTGTTCACCGCCCTGACCGAAAAGGTGAAATCCATTTTTGGCCGCAAACAGGCCAGCGATGACGCCCGTCTGAATGATGTGCATGAAGCGGTGACCGCTGTTGCTGAACATGTGCAGGAAAAACTGAGCGCCACTGAGCAGCGCCTCGCTGAGATGGAAACCGCCTTTTCCGCACTTAAGCAGGAGGTGACTGACAGGGCGGATGAAACCAGCCAGGCATTCACCCGCCTGAAAAACAGTCTCGACCACACCGAAAGTCTGACCCAGCAGCGCCGCAGCAAGGCCACCGGTGGTGGCGGTGACGCCCTGATGACGAACTGCTGACCGGCGTCAGTCAGTCCGGGAAAACCTTCACGATTAACCCTTAATTTCAGGAAAAACTATGCGCCAGGAAACCCGCTTTAAATTTAATGCTTACCTGTCCCGTGTTGCCGAACTGAACGGCATCGACGCCGGTGATGTGTCGAAAAAATTCACCGTTGAACCGTCGGTCACCCAGACCCTGATGAACACCATGCAGGAGTCCTCTGACTTTCTGACCCGCATCAACATTGTGCCGGTCAGCGAAATGAAAGGGGAAAAAATTGGCATCGGTGTCACCGGCTCCATCGCCAGCACCACCGACACCGCCGGTGGCACCGAGCGCCAGCCGAAGGACTTCTCGAAGCTGGCGTCAAACAAGTACGAATGCGACCAGATTAACTTCGATTTTTATATCCGCTACAAAACGCTGGACCTGTGGGCGCGTTATCAGGATTTCCAGCTCCGTGTCCGTAACGCCATTATCAAACGCCAGTCCCTTGATTTCATCATGGCCGGTTTTAACGGCGTGAAGCGTGCCGAAACCTCTGACCGCAGCAGTAACCCGATGCTGCAGGATGTGGCGGTCGGCTGGCTGCAGAAATACCGCAATGAAGCCCCGGCGCGCGTGATGAGCAAGGTTACTGACGAGGAAGGTCACACGACCTCTGAGGTCATCCGCGTGGGTAAGGGCGGTGATTATGCCAGCCTCGATGCACTGGTGATGGATGCGACCAACAACCTGATTGAGCCGTGGTATCAGGAAGACCCTGACCTTGTGGTGATTGTGGGGCGTCAGCTACTGGCGGACAAGTATTTCCCCATCGTCAACAAGGAGCAGGACAACAGCGAAATGCTGGCCGCTGACGTCATCATCAGCCAGAAACGCATCGGTAACCTGCCGGCGGTACGTGTCCCGTACTTCCCGGCGGATGCGATGCTCATCACGAAGCTGGAAAACCTGTCCATCTACTACATGGATGACAGCCATCGCCGCGTGATTGTGGAAAACCCGAAACTCGACCGCGTGGAGAACTACGAGTCAATGAACATTGATTACGTGGTGGAAGACTACGCCGCCGGTTGTCTGGTGGAAAAAATTAAGGTCGGTGATTTCTCCACACCGGCCAGGGCGACCGCAGAGCCGGGAGCGTAACCGATGACGAGTCCCGCACAGCGCCACATGATGCGGGTCTCGGCAGCGATGACCGCGCAGCGGGAAGCCGCCCCGCTGCGACATGCAACTGTCTATGAGCAGATGCTGGTTAAGCTCGCCGCAGACCAGCGCACACTGAAAGCGATTTATTCAAAAGAGCTGAAGGCCGCAAAAAAACGCGAACTGCTGCCGTTCTGGTTGCCGTGGGTGAACGGCGTGCTGGAGCAGGGCAAAGGCGCACAGGATGACATTCTGATGACGGTCATGCTGTGGCGTCTGGATACCGGTGATATTGCCGGCGCGCTGGAGATTGCCCGTTACGCCCTGAAGTACGGTCTGACCATGCCGGGTAAACACCGCCGCACCCCGCCGTACATGTTCACCGAGGAGGTGGCGCTCGCGGCCATGCGCGCTCACGCTGCCGGTGAGTCTGTGGATCCCCGCCTGCTGACGGACACACTTGAACTGACTGCCACGGCAGACATGCCTGATGAAGTGCGCGCAAAGCTGCACAAAATCACCGGTCTGTTTCTGCGTGACGCTGGTGATGCCGCAGGGGCGCTGGCGCACCTGCAACGTGCGACACAGCTCGACTGTCAGGCAGGCGTCAAAAAAGAGATTGAACGACTGGAGCGGGAGCTGAAACCGAAGCCGGAGCCGCAGCCAAAAGCGGCCACCCGTACCCCGCGTAAGACCCGGAGCGTGACACCGGCAAAACGTGGACGCCCGAAAAAGAAAGCCAGTTAACAACCGAATGCGCCCCGCGCCAGGGCGGCACGCCGGTCAGTGAGGGTGAATCACCTGACACTGCACCGGCGTCCACCGCCCGACTTTTCAGAGGTAGTCATGATGACGCTGATTATTCCGCGAAAGGAGGCTCCCGTGTCCGGTGAGGGTACGGTGGTCATCCCGCAACCGGCAGGCGACGAGCCGGTGATTAAAAACACGTTCTTTTTCCCCGATATCGACCCGAAGCGCGTCCGGGAACGTATGCGCCTTGAGCAGACCGTAGCCCCCGCTCGTCTGCGTGAGGCCATCAAGTCAGGCATGGCGGAGACGAATGCGGAGCTGTACGAGTACCGCGAACAGAAAATTGCCGCCGGTTTTACGCGTCTGGCGGACGTCCCGGCGGACGATATCGACGGTGAAAGCATCAAAGTTTTTTACTACGAGCGCGCCGTGTGTGCGATGGCGACCGCGTCGCTTTATGAGCGTTATCGCGGCGTGGATGCCAGTGCGAAAGGCGACAAGAAGGCTGACAGCATTGACAGCACCATTGATGAGCTGTGGCGGGATATGCGCTGGGCGGTGGCGCGTATCCAGGACAAGCCGCGCTGCATCGTGAGTCAAATCTGATGAAGACCTTTGCGCTACAGGGCGACACGCTCGACGCCATTTGTGTCCGGTATTACGGGCGCACTGAGGGCGTGGTCGAAGCCGTGCTCGCCGCAAATCCGGGACTGGCTGAACTGGGTGCGGTGCTGCCACACGGCACCGCCGTCGAACTGCCCGACGTTCAGACCGCGCCCGTGGCTGAAACTGTCAATCTGTGGGAGTAACGCATGACAGCAGAAGAAAAAAGCGTCCTGTCGCTTTTCATGATTGGGGTGCTGATTGTTGTCGGCAAGGTGCTTGCCGGTGGTGAACCCATCACCCCGCGTCTGTTTATCGGACGCATGTTGCTCGGTGGTTTTGTCTCGATGGTTGCCGGTGTTGTTCTGGTGCAGTTTCCTGACCTGTCACTGCCTGCGGTGTGCGGCATCGGCTCCATGCTGGGTATCGCCGGTTATCAGGTGATTGAGATTGCCATTCAGCGTCGCTTTAAGGGCAGGGGGAAACAGTAATGCCGGTAATTAACACGCATCAGAATATCGCCGCCTTTCTCGACATGCTGGCGGTATCCGAAGGGACGGCGAATCATCCGCTGACGAAAAACCGTGGCTATGACGTGATAGTCACCGGACTGGACGGGAAGCCGGAAATTTTCACCGACTACAGTGACCACCCGTTCGCACATGGCCGACCGGCGAAGGTGTTTAACCGTCGCGGTGAAAAATCCACGGCCTCCGGTCGCTATCAGCAGCTTTACCTGTTCTGGCCGCATTACCGCAAACAGCTTGCCCTGCCGGATTTCAGTCCGTTGTCACAGGACAGACTCGCCATTCAGTTGATCCGCGAACGCGGTGCACTGGATGACATCCGGGCGGGACGCATTGAGCGCGCCATTTCACGCTGTCGCAATATCTGGGCGTCCCTGCCGGGTGCCGGTTACGGTCAGCGTGAGCATTCACTGGAAAAACTGGTCACCGTCTGGCGTACCGCTGGCGGCGTACCGGCTTAAACGGAGTAAACACCATGAAGAAATTATCCCTTTCACTGATGCTGCACGTGTCGCTGGCGCTGATGCTGGCACTGTCCCTGATTTACCCGCAGAGCGTGGCCGTCAGTTTTGTCGCCACCTGGGCGATTCTGGCGACGGTTATCTGTGTGGTTGCCGGTGGTGTCGGGGTGTATGCCACTGAGTATGTACTGGAACGCTACGGACGGGAGCTGCCGCCGGAATCGCTGGCCGTGAAGATTGTCACGTCGCTGTTTTTGCAGCCGGTGCCGTGGCGCAGGCGGGCAGCGGCTCTGGTGGTGATGGTGGCGACGTTTATCTCGCTGGTCGCTGCCGGGTGGATTTTTACTGCGCTGATTTACCTCGTGGCGTCGGTGTTCTTCCGGCTGATACGTACGGCCTGCCGTCAGCGTTTTGAGGGGCGGGAACCATGTCAAAGCTGATGATTGTGCTGGTCGTGTTGTTATCGCTGGCGGTGTCCGGTCTGTTTCTGGTGAAACACAAAAATGCCAGCCTGCGCGCCTCGCTGGACAGGGCGAATAACGTCGCCAGTGAACAGCAGACGACCATCACCATGCTGAAAAATCAGCTTCATGTTGCGCTCACCAGGGCAGATAAAAACGAGCTGGCGCAGGTGGCACTGCGTCAGGAACTGGAGAACGCCGTGAAGCGTGAAGCACAGCGCGAGAAAACCATCACGAGGTTACTGAATGAAAACGAAGATTTTCGCCGCTGGTACGGTGCTGACCTGCCTGATGCTGTGCGCCGGTTGCACCAGCGCCCGGCCTGCACCGACGCCAGTGATTGTCCACAACGCCTGCCCGAAAGTGAGCCTTTGCCCGATGCCGGGCAGTGACCCGGAGACAAACGGTGATTTAAGTGCCGATATCCGGCAGCTTGAGAACGCGCTGGCACGCTGTGCCAGCCAGGTAAAAATGATTAAACACTGTCAGGACGAAAACGATGCTCAAACCCGACAGCCTGCGCAGGGCGCTGACTGATGCCGTCACGGTGCTGAAAACTAACCCCGATATGCTGCGGATATTCGTGGATAACGGGAGTATTGCCTCCACGCTGGCGGCGTCGCTGTCATTCGAAAAGCGTTACACGCTCAATGTCATTGTGACCGACTTTACCGGTGATTTTGACCTGCTCATCGTGCCGGTGCTGGCGTGGCTGCGGGAAAATCAGCCCGACATCATGACCACCGACGCAGGCCAGAAAAAGGGCTTCACGTTTTATGCAGACATCAACAATGACAGCAGCTTTGATATCAGCATCAGCCTGATGCTGACCGAGCGCACGCTGGTCAGTGAGGTGGACGGCGCACTGCATGTGAAGAATATCCCGGAACCCCCGCCGCCGGAGCCGGTCACCCGCCCGATGGAGCTTTATATCAATGGCGAACTGGTGAGCAAGTGGGATGAATGAGTTTAAGCGTTTTGAAGACCGACTGACCGGACTGATTGAGTCGCTGTCACCGTCAGGGCGTCGGCGACTGAGTGCAGAACTGGCGAAACGTCTGCGGCAGAGTCAGCAGCGCCGGGTGATGGCACAGAAAGCCCCGGATGGCACACCCTATGCGCCACGCCAGCAGCAGAGCGCCAGAAAAAAGACCGGTCGCGTTAAGCGAAAAATGTTTGCGAAACTTATCACCAGTCGTTTTTTGCATATCCGCGCCAGCCCGGAACAGGCATCAATGGAGTTTTACGGCGGAAAGTCACCGAAAATCGCCAGTGTGCATCAGTTCGGTCTGTCGGAAGAAAACCGGAAAGACGGTAAGAAAATTGATTATCCGGCGCGTCCTCTGCTCGGCTTTACCGGTGAGGATGTGCAGATGATTGAAGGGATTATCTCTAACCATCTAGAATAAAAACATAGTTAATCATCATTGGTGAAATCATTAGGGGGGCAATCGCTTGTTGACTTGAAAATCGCGAAAAAAAATATTATAGATCATCTTTTTACACTAATCTTAAAGGGAATATATGCGCGAACCAGTGTATTTAGAAGATGTCTTTAAACTTTCGGGTATCCCGACAATTACTTTTGTTGAACCTAACGAGTATAAACACCTCTATGTGTCGATAAGAACAGCGGGAAGAGGGGTAATTATTGAAGGGCCATCAGGTATAGGGAAGACGACTTGCGTAAGACAGGTTATTGAAAAGTTAAAATTCGAGACCAGTAGTCGGATAATTAAAGAGTTTAAAGTATTGTCTGGAAGGAAAAAGGAAGATAAAGCCCAGATTGAAAATATAATAACAACGAGTGGTTTCGGTGGGGTGATTATTGATGATTTTCATAAGTTAGATGATGAGTTGAAGCATAAAATATCTGACTTGCTGAAAAATTTAGCGGATGAACAACCCTTAGATTCTAAGTTGATTATTATAGGTATAAATAAAACAGGCAAATCACTGATTGATTTATCACCGGATTTACTAAATCGAATCTCCATTGTTAAATTTGAGTCCAATCCGGAATATAAGGTCAGGGAGTTGCTAGAAAAAGGTGAGAATGCGCTTAATTTCAAACTAAATGTAAAAGAAGATATTGTAAAGGACTCGGATGGGGCATTTCATCTGGCGCAAATGTTGGCTTATAATGCTTGTTTACAGGCTGATATCACAGAAGAGTTAGAATCTCCTCGGGAAACAAATATTAGCTATGAATCACTTAAAGAAACAGTGATTCAGGATCTTAGCTATAGATTCAATGATATAGTCGTTCGCTTTGTGAAAGGCCAGCGGGTTAAAAAGGGTAGTAGAGCTCCATATCTCCACGTTTTATATTGGTTATCTAAAGAAGATGAGCGTTCTTTAAATTTGACAAGTTATTTAATTAACAATCCTAATCATCGTAATAGCGTTGGGCAAATTCTGACGCGAGGCCATTTAAAAACGCATTATGAGAGCAATCCTGATTTTTCGGATGTTATTCATTATAATGATGAAACTACGGAGATTTCAATCGAAGATCCCAAGTTTTATTATTATATAAAGAATTTGTTATGGAGCAAGCTTGCGGAGAAGATAGGTTTCACATCATTTGAGTTTAAGTCGAAATATGACTTTGCTTTATCATTTGCTGGAGCTAATAGAAATCATGCGGAGTATTTAAATCAAAAGCTGATTGAGAATGAGTTATCTGTTTTTTATGATTTCAATGAGCAGGCCAGAATACTTTCTGAAGATGTAGAACAATATCTTGCTCCAATTTATAGGAGTGAGTCTGTTTTTGTAATTCCGTTTTTGAGTAGGGATTATCCAACTAGAATATGGTGCAAATTTGAAGGTGATACATTTAGGGATAGATTTGGTGATGGGTGTGTTATTCCTTTAAGATATAGTGATGCACCTGTTGGCATGTTTGATACTGCCAATGGCATTGGAGGTTTTACCATAAATCCTAGTGAGGATATATACGCACAGCTAGATACATTTGCAAACTTGCTTGTTGAAAAAATATGTGAAAAAAGAATGCTCTTAAATGGAAAAGAGAATGAGGAATAACACACAAAATATGCTGTTGTGTCAGCTATAGTACATAATGGGAGGTTTGCCGTGCTGCTTTCTTGGCGGCATCCTTCCCGTTATGAACACTCTCGCAAATATTCAGGAACTCGCGCGCGCACTGCGCAACATGATTCGTACCGGCCTTGTCGTCGAAACCAACCTTAAAGCCGGTCGCTGCCGTGTGCAGACCGGTGGCATGTGCACCGACTGGCTTCAGTGGCTGACCCATCGTGCCGGACGTTCGCGCACATGGTGGGCACCTTCCGTGGGGGAACAGGTGCTGATTCTGGCTGTGGGCGGTGAACTCGACACGGCGTTCGTTCTGCCGGGGATTTATTCCGGCGATAACCCCGTGCCGTCTGCGTCGGCGGATGCCCTGCATATCCGTTTCCCTGACGGGGCGGTGATTGAGTATGAACCCGAAACCAGTTCACTGACGGTAAGCGGAATTAAAACGGCCAGCGTGACGGCTTCTGATTTTGTTACTGCCACGGTGCCGGTGGTCACGGTGAAAGCATCAACCCGCGTCACCCTGGACACACCGGAGGTGGTCTGTACCAACAGGCTGATTACCGGCACGCTGGAAGTGCAGAAGGGCGGGACGATGAGCGGCAACATTGAACACACCGGCGGTGAACTCTCATCAAACGGTAAGGTACTGCATACCCATAAACACCCCGGCGACAGCGGCGGCATAACCGGGAGTCCTTTATGACAGCGCGTTATCTCGGAATGAATCGCAGTAATGGCCTGACTGTCACTGACCTTGAGCATATCAGCCAGAGTATCGGCGATATCCTGCGTACACCGGTCGGCTCACGGGTGATGCGTCGTGATTACGGCTCGTTGCTGGCATCAATGATTGACCAGCCGCAGACCCCGGCGCTTGAGTTGCAGATTAAGGTCGCCTGTTACATGGCGGTGCTGAAATGGGAACCCCGCGTCACCCTGTCATCCGTCACTACGGCGCGCAGTTTTGACGGGCGAATGACGGTCACGTTAACCGGCCAGCACAACGACACCGGCCAGCCACTTTCGTTAACCATCCCTGTGAGTTGAAACCATGCCGATTATCGACCTGAACCAGCTACCCGCACCGGATGTGGTCGAGAAGCTGGACTTTGAAACCATTCTCGCTGAACGCAAGGCGACACTGATTTCCCTTTACCCGGAAGACCAGCAGGAGGCGGTCGCCCGTACCCTGACGCTGGAATCTGAGCCTCTCGTCAAACTGCTGGAGGAAAATGCTTATCGTGAGCTTATCTGGCGTCAGCGTGTGAATGAGGCCGCACGGGCGGTGATGCTGGCCTGTACCGCCGGTAATGACCTTGATGTGATTGGTGCCAATTACAACACCACGCGCCTGACTATCACCCCGGCAGATGATTCGACCATTCCGCCGACACCGGCAGTGATGGAATCTGACACCGATTATCGTCTGCGTATTCAGCAGGCTTTTGAGGGCTTAAGCGTCGCCGGGTCGGTGGGAGCCTATCAGTATCATGGTCGCAGTGCCGACGGGCGTGTCGCGGATATCTCTGTCACCAGTCCGTCTCCGGCCTGCGTCACTATCTCTGTGCTGTCACGTGAAAATAACGGTGTGGCATCCGAAGACCTGCTGGCGGCGGTGCGTAACGCCCTTAATGGCGAGGACGTCAGGCCGGTGGCCGACCGCGTGACCGTGCAGTCTGCCGCCATTGTTGAATACCAGATAAACGCCACGCTTTACCTTTACCCTGGTCCCGAAAGCGAACCCATCCGCGCTGCCGCCGTGAAAAAACTGGAAGCGTACATCACGGCACAGCACCGGCTGGGGCGCGACATCCGTCTGTCTGCCATTTATGCCGCTTTGCATGTGGAAGGCGTGCAGCGTGTCGAACTGGCTGCACCGCTGGCCGATATCGTGCTTAACAGCACGCAGGCGTCTTTCTGTACCGAATACCGCGTCGTGACCGGAGGCTCGGATGAGTGATTCGCGACTGCTGCCGACCGGCTCATCACCGCTTGAAGTCGCCGCCGCAAAAGCCTGTGCGGAAATTGAAAAAACGCCGGTCAGTATTCGTGAGCTGTGGAACCCGGATACCTGTCCGGCAAATCTGCTGCCGTGGCTGGCGTGGGCGTTTTCGGTCGACAGGTGGGATGAAAAGTGGCCGGAAGCGACAAAACGCGCCGTTATCCGCGATGCCTATTTCATCCACTGTCATAAGGGCACTATAGGTGCAATCCGGCGTGTGGTGGAGCCGCTCGGCTATCTCATCAACGTGACGGAGTGGTGGGAAAACAGTGACCCGCCAGGCACTTTCCGGCTTGATATTGGTGTACTGGAAAGCGGCATCACAGAGGCAATGTATCAGGAAATGGAACGGCTGATTGCTGATGCCAAACCTGCAAGCCGCCACCTTATTGGCCTGAACATTACCCGGGACATTCCCGGCTATCTGTTCGCCGGTGGTGTGGCTTACGACGGCGATGTAATTACGGTTTACCCCGGATAAGTGAGGAATAATGAGCACAAAATTCAGAACCGTTATCACCACTGCCGGTGCAGCAAAGCTGGCAGCGGCAACCGCACCGGGAGGGCGGAAGGTCAACATTACCACGATGGCCGTCGGGGATGGCGGTGGTAAATTGCCTGTCCCGGATGCCGGACAGACCGGGCTTATCCATGAAGTCTGGCGACATGCGCTGAACAAAATCAGCCAGGACAAACGAAACAGTAATTATATTATCGCAGAGCTGGTTATTCCGCCGGAGGTGGGCGGTTTCTGGATGCGTGAGCTTGGCCTGTACGATGATGCGGGAACGTTAATTGCTGTGGCGAACATGGCTGAAAGTTATAAGCCTGCCCTTGCCGAAGGCTCAGGGCGTTCGCAGACCTGCCGCATGGTCATCATCGTCAGCAGTGTGGCCTCAGTGGCGCTGACCATTGATACCACAACGGTGATGGCAACGCAGGATTACGTTGATGACAAAATTGCAGAGCACGAACAGTCACGACGTCACCCGGACGCCTCGCTGACCGCAAAAGGTTTTACTCAGTTAAGCAATGCGACCAACAGCACGTCTGAAACACTGGCCGCAACGCCGAAAGCGGTAAAGGCCGCCTATGACCTGGCTAACGGGAAATATACTGCACAGGACGCCACCACCGCGCGAAAAGGCCTTGTTCAGCTCAGTAGTGCGACTAACAGCACGTCTGAAACGCTCGCCGCAACGCCAAAAGCAGTAAAGACCGCCTATGACCTTGCTAACGGGAAATACACTGCACAGGATGCCACCACAGCGCGAAAAGGGCTTGTTCAGCTCAGTAGCGCCACCAACAGTGATTCGGAAACGCTGGCCGCAACACCAAAAGCGGTGAAGTCTGCCTATGACAATGCTGAAAAACGTCTTCAGAAAGATCAAAATGGCGCGGATATTCCTGATAAAAGATTATTCCTGCGCAATATTGGAGCAACAAATTCAACAACCATGTCTTTTAGTGGTGGTACAGGATGGTTCAGGCTGGCAACTGTAACCATGCCACAGGCCAGTTCCGTGGTTTACATAAGTCTGATTGGTGGTGCTGGATATAATGTTAACTCCCCTATGCAGGCTGGTATATCTGAACTTGTTCTTCGTGCGGGAAATGGAAATCCAAAAGGTCTTACTGGTGCGTTATGGCGACGGACATCGGTTGGATTTACTAATTTTGCATGGGTGAATACATCCGGTGATACCTATGATGTTTATGTTGAAATAGGTAATTACGCCACAGGTGTTAATATTCAGTGGGATTATACCAGTAACGCCAGCGTAACGATTCATACATCACCATCTTATACAGCGAATAAACCAACAGGCCTGACAGATGGAACTGTATATGTAATTTACAGTTCGCACATTAAACCGACTGCTGCTGATGTTGGGGCGTTGTCATTATCTGGAGGTCAATTGAATGGTGCACTGGGCATCGGAACATCCAGTGCTCTTGGCGGTAACTCGATTGTTTTGGGTGATAATGACACGGGCTTTAAACAAAATGGCGACGGTAATCTGGATGTTTATGCTAATAACGTCCATGTTATGCGCTTTGTCTCCGGTAGCATTCAAAGTAATAAAACCATAAATATTACGGGGCGTGTTAATCCCACAGATTACGGTAACTTTGATTCCCGCTATGTCCGGGATATCCGGCTTGGTGGTGCTGCCACATACAAACCTGCGAACAATGGCATGACATGGACACATCAGGCACCGTCCGGGTGTATATATTCCGGCATTATTGTTCAGGATACCGGCTCAAACTCTGCCGATAACATTGGTGGCGTATATTACAGACCGGTTCAGAAATACATTAACGGGACATGGTATAACGTGGCACAGGTATAATTTATGCAGCATTTGATAAATATAACAGCGGGGAATCCAAAAACGGTTGAACAATATCAATTGACAAAGGGTTTTGATGTTGTCTGGTTTTTTTCAGAAGATGGTAAGAACTGGTACGAAGAACAAAAGTATTTTGCTGATGACACGATAAAAATAGCGTACGACAAAGATAATATTATCCGCTATGTGGAAAAGGATGTGACAGCTATCAGACCAGATGGATTAAGTGTTGTTGAAGTGCCAGATATTACTGCTAACCGACGGGCGGACATTTCAGGGAACTGGATGTTTAAGGACGGCACAGTGATTAAACGAATTTATACGGCGGAGGAATTGCAGCAGCAGGCAGAAAATCGGAAAGCCAGACTTCTAGCAGATGCTGAATCCGTGATTTTGCCGCTGGAACGCGCGGTCAGGCTGAATATGGCAACAGATGAGGAACGCAGCCGACTGGAGGTTTGGGAACGCTATAGCGTTCTGGTCAGTCGTGTGGATCCTGCGAATCCTGAATGGCCAGAAATGCCGCAATAAGTTGTATGAGCTCTGGTGTGAGCTGACATATCTATGGCAAAGAGTAAAGCCTAATCTGACAGTCCGCTCTGTGCCATGAGCGGACTGTCAATAAACAGATTTACGTGTAAATCTTGAAGCTATACATATTTACTTTCAATGATAAATAAAAGAACCACCCCAAAATCACTGAAAGTATATTTTAACTAACCACCTGCAACTACTAACATTAATTTCACTCAACCTCAAAGAGTCGTAATTAAAATGATATGTATAGCAATTTGCCTCGATACGAATCATATGAATTATATTTTTCCATGCTTTTCACCGTCAAATCGAGTCATGCTAGGATCAAGAAAATAAATCAAATCAATTAACGCATGTTGTATTCTGATTAGCCTTTCTTTATAAGGCTCGATATTTTTTGTCATATTTATCACTTCATTGTTTAAATCTAAAAAAAATGGTTCATTGACAAAGCAATTTTCCTTTGTGAAACCGCCGTAACCTATGCAATCAAATCCAGCATCTGTTGATATCAACATCTTTTCCGCAATAGCTCTCTGCTCTCCTATGAAAAACATAAAATACTGACCAAAGGCGTCTGTTTGGATTAATGAGTTAATATTGTTCTGTAATCTAATAAACTCCCTCATTTTTTTATTTTTTTCTAGACTAAGGTATTGAATGTCTATGCGGGCAGCTTCTGCCCATGCAAAGAACTGGGAAAAAAGAAAAACCGTATTTTTGATAACATAATCTTGTTGGCGCTTACTCCCATTATGATAAAACTCTTCAATAAACCCTAATTCTAATATGTTATAAATGCGGCTTTGTAAGTCTGAAGCTGAGCGAATTAACGGTTCAATATAGTACTGATGTTTTCTCCTTACATCCAGTGTTTCATTGAGCTTGTTTATTCTATTCTGATTATAGGTAGATATAGCAATAGAGATTATAGATATTGCACCACCAATAAGGCTTGAAATTAATGCCACACTCATCTAAAAGTCCTTTGATTTTCTTGGTTAACAAAATGACATGGTTTTATTTAATGTCGCAGCAACTTAATAATACACCATGATATGATTATTATGGTGTGATTTTTTGCATCTGTAATCCATTACAAACAGATGCAAGGTATAACTTGTCTATTTTCAGTCAGAAAATTCGTAAACATCCAAAGTAGCCTCATCAAACTCTTAAAATTCTATACATTTGAGTGTAAAGATTTTAAATCCAGCTGCATGGTATCGACTCATGTTTATTATATTTTTTATTTGTAATTAAAGGTTGCATTATTTTCGATAATAAATCATCGCAAGATTGAAATATGATTTCACTTGATGCAATGTTTCATGTGGCCCAGCGATTTGAGTTACACCCAGCTGTACGGGTAATATAAATCAAATTGATGAACTTTTGATACACTCCTCTCTCTTCATTACTTTATGTTTTTGCTCTCAAAAATATCTTGCTCTCTGAAAATTATTCTTTAAGTTCAAAGTCGAGGACTGCATGAGTGTTAGATACAAAGCTAATATGTTGAAATGTTTTTCATCTCCCCATAACGGCATTATTATCTAAAATATTTACACAAATATAGAATCACCCCTTTAACGTAAACTAGGAATCAAGTTAACACCATTATATATATCATAAACATGATATTTTGTATATTTTTATCATTTAGCCTTGATTGTACAGGGCGTACTCTCAACGAAGTAGGGAAAGTCTGTTTTTCGCTCAAAGCTGGCTGTCAGATTTGATAGCATTTGGGCTATGTAAATTGTCAGTTGGAGAATGAGGGAGTAAAAATCAGGACAGGCGGGCGAATTGCCCGCCTTTTCTTTATCTGTTGTTTCATCCACTGACCAGCCAGGTCAAATAGCGTCTCATGTACTACCCAACGGAAAATAGTTGCACCCATTAACCACGGAGTTAAACGGATGAGTGACTATCATCACGGCGTGCAGGTGCTGGAGATTAACGACGGCACCCGCGTCATTTCCACCGTATCCACTGCCATTGTCGGCTTGGTCTGCACGGCCAGCGATGCGGATGCGGAAACCTTCCCCCTCAATAAACCTGTGCTGATTACCAATGTGCAGAGTGCAATTGCAAAGGCTGGTAAAAAAGGCACGCTGGCGGCATCGTTGCAGGCCATCGCCGACCAGTCAAAACCGGTCACCGTTGTCGTGCGTGTGGAAGACGGCACCGGCGACGACGAGGAAACGAAACTCGCGCAGACCGTTTCCAATATCATCGGCACCACTGACGAAAACGGTCAGTACACCGGACTGAAAGCCCTGCTGGCGGCGGAGTCGGTAACCGGTGTTAAGCCGCGCATTCTCGGTGTGCCGGGACTGGACACCAAAGAGGTTGCCGTCGCACTGGCATCAGTCTGTCAGAAGCTGCGCGCTTTCGGGTATATCAGCGCATGGGGCTGTAAAACCATTTCCGAGGTGAAAGCCTACCGCCAGAATTTCAGCCAGCGTGAGCTGATGGTCATCTGGCCGGATTTCCTCGCATGGGATACGGTTGCCAGTACCACCGCCACCGCGTATGCCACCGCCCGTGCGCTGGGTCTGCGCGCTAAAATCGACCAGGAGCAGGGCTGGCATAAAACTCTGTCCAACGTCGGGGTAAACGGTGTTACCGGCATCAGCGCATCTGTATTCTGGGATTTGCAGGAGTCCGGCACCGATGCTGACCTGCTTAACGAGTCAGGCGTCACAACGCTGATTCGCCGCGACGGTTTCCGCTTCTGGGGTAACCGTACCTGCTCTGATGACCCGCTGTTCCTCTTTGAAAACTACACCCGCACTGCGCAGGTGCTGGCCGACACGATGGCTGAGGCGCACATGTGGGCTGTGGATAAGCCCATCACCGCAACGCTGATTCGCGACATCGTTGACGGCATTAATGCCAAATTCCGTGAGCTGAAAATAAACGGCTATATCGTGGATGCGACCTGCTGGTTCAGCGAAGAATCCAACGATGCGGAAACCCTCAAGGCCGGAAAACTGTATATCGACTACGACTATACACCGGTGCCTCCTCTCGAAAACCTGACCCTGCGCCAGCGTATTACCGATAAATACCTGGCAAATCTGGTCACTTCGGTTAACAGCAATTAAGGAGCCTGACCGATGGCAATGCCGCGCAAACTCAAGTTAATGAACGTCTTTCTGAACGGCTACAGCTATCAGGGCGTTGCAAAGTCCGTCACGCTGCCAAAACTGACCCGTAAGCTTGAAAACTATCGCGGTGCGGGGATGAACGGCAGCGCACCGGTAGACCTCGGCCTTGATGACGATGCGCTGTCAATGGAGTGGTCGCTCGGGGGCTTCCCGGATTCGGTTATCTGGGAGCTTTACGCCGCAACCGGCGTGGATGCCGTGCCGATTCGTTTTGCTGGCTCTTACCAGCGCGACGATACCGGCGAAACGGTGGCCGTCGAGGTGGTCATGCGTGGACGTCAGAAAGAAATCGACACCGGCGAGGGCAAACAGGGAGAAGACACCGAGTCGAAAATCTCCGTGGTCTGCACCTATTTCCGGCTGACGATGGACGGTAAGGAGCTGGTCGAAATCGACACCATCAACATGATTGAGAAGGTGAACGGCGTCGACCGGCTGGAGCAACACCGCCGCAATATCGGCCTGTGATTTTCATCCGGTCAGCCTGGCTGACCGGTTAACCCCGATTCATAAGTGAGAAAACCATGAACAAAGAAAATGTGATTACCCTGGACAATCCGGTCAAGCGTGGTGAGCAGGTTATCGAACAGGTCACTCTGATGAAACCCAGTGCGGGGACGCTGCGCGGTGTCAGTCTGGCTGCGGTCGCAAACTCAGAAGTCGATGCACTGATTAAGGTGCTGCCGCGCATGACGGCACCGATGCTGACCGAGCAGGAAGTCGCCGCGCTGGAACTGCCTGACCTTGTGGCGCTGGCCGGTAAGGTGGTCGGTTTTTTGTCGCCGAACTCGGTGCGGTAACGTTCCCGAAAAATCTGTCGGTCGATGACCTGATGGCGGATGTGGCAGTGATATTTCACTGGCCGCCATCAGAACTGTATCCCATGAGCCTGACCGAACTCATCACATGGCGCGAAAAGGCGCTCCGGCGAAGCGGAAACACGAATGAGTAACAATGTAAAATTACAGGTATTGCTCAGGGCTGTTGACCAGGCATCCCGCCCGTTTAAATCCATCCGTACAGCGAGCAAATCGCTGTCGGGGGATATCCGGGAAACACAAAAATCACTGCGCGAGCTGAACGGTCAGGCATCCCGTATTGAGGGATTTCGCAAGACCAGTGCACAGCTCGCCGTGACTGGTCATGCACTTGAAAAGGCTCGGCAGGAAGCCGAAGCCCTTGCCACACAGTTTAAAAACACCGAACGTCCGACCCGTGCTCAGGCGAAAGTGCTGGAATCCGCAAAGCGTGCGGCGGAGGACTTACAGGCGAAATATAACCGCCTGACAGACTCCGTTAAACGCCAGCAGCGGGAACTGGCCGCTGTGGGAATTAATACCCGCAATCTTGCACATGATGAGCAGGGACTGAAAAACCGTATCAGTGAAACCACCGCACAACTTAACCGTCAGCGCGACGCGCTGGCGCGTGTCAGTGCGCAACAGGCAAAACTTAACGCAGTAAAACAGCGTTATCAGGCCGGAAAGGAACTGACCGGAAATATGGCCTCAGTAGGCGCTGCCGGTGTGGGGATTGCTGCTGCGGGAACGATGGCCGGTGTTAAGCTGCTGATGCCCGGTTATGAGTTTGCGCAGAAAAACTCAGAATTGCAGGCCGTGCTCGGAGTGGCAAAAGACTCCGCCGAAATGGCCGCACTACGCAAGCAGGCGCGCCAGCTCGGCGACAATACCGCAGCCTCGGCAGATGATGCAGCCGGTGCACAGATTATCATTGCGAAAGCGGGTGGAGATGCTGCGGCTATTCAGGCGGCAACGCCGGTCACGCTGAATATGGCACTGGCGAATCAGCGGTCGATGGAAGAAAACGCGCAACTGTTGCTGGGGACTAAGGCATCCTTTCAACTGTCAAATGATGATGTCAGCCATGTGGGCGACGTGTTGTCGGCAACGATGAATAAGTCGGCGGCTGATTTTCAGGGACTCAGTGATGCACTGACTTACCTCGGTCCGGTTGCGAGGACGGCAGGTGTAAGTCTTGAGCAGGCAGCGGCCATGACAGGTGTGCTGCATGACAATAACATCAGGGGGTCAATGGCGGGGACGGGGAGCAGTGCCGTTGTCACCCGATTACAGGCACCGACTGGAAAAGCATGGGATGCACTCAAAGAGCTTGGCGTGAAAACCTCGGACAAAAAGGGAAATATGCGTCCGTTGTTCACCATTCTGAAAGAGATTCAGGCCAGCTTTGATAAACACAAGCTGGGAACGTCTCAGAAGGGGGAATACCTTAAAACCATTTTTGGTGAGGAAGCCCTGAAATCAGCGAACGTTTTACTGGCAGCGGCAGCAAGCGGAAAACTGGATAAGCTGACCGCCACGCTGAAAGCCTCGGACGGTAAAACGGAAGAGCTGGTTAAAATCATGCAGGATAATCTCGGCGGTGACTTTAAGGAGTTTCAGTCTGCTTATGAGGCGGTGGGGACTGACCTGTTTGACCAGCAGGAAGGCGCACTGCGTAAGCTCACGCAGACGGCCACAAAGTATGTGTTAAAACTCGACGGCTGGATCCAGAAAAACAAATCACTGGCGTCAACCATCGGCATCATTGTCGGTGGTGCACTGGCACTGACTGGCATCATTGGTGCCATTGGCCTCGTAGCCTGGCCGGTTATCACCGGCATCAATGCCATCATCGCGGCAGCAGGCGCAATGGGGGCAATCTTCACGACGGTTGGCAGTGCTGTTATGACCGCCATCGGGGCGATTAGCTGGCCGGTTGTGGCTGTGGTGGCTGCCATTGTCGCCGGGGCGTTGCTTATCCGTAAATACTGGGAGCCTGTCAGCGCATTCTTTGGTGGTGTGGTTGAAGGGCTGAAAGCAGCATTTGCGCCGGTGGGGGAGCTGTTCTCGCCACTGAAACCGGTGTTTGACTGGCTGGGCGAAAAGTTACAGGCCGCGTGGCAGTGGTTTAAAAACCTGATTGCCCCGGTCAAAGCCACCCAGGACACCCTGAACCGTTGCCGTGATACTGGCGTCATGTTCGGGCAGGCACTGGCTGACGCGTTGATGCTGCCGCTTAATGCGTTCAACAAACTGCGCAGCGGTATTGACTGGATACTGGAAAAACTCGGGGTTATCAACAAAGAGTCAGACACACTTGACCAGACCGCCGCAAGGACTCATGCCGCCACGTATGGCACCGGTGGTTATATTCCGGCGACCAGCTCTTATGCAGGCTATCAGGCTTATCAGCCGGTCACGGCACCGGCTGGCCGCTCTTATGTGGACCAGAGTAAAAACGAATATCACATCAGCCTGACGGGTGGTACTGCGCCGGGGACACAGCTTGACCGCCAGTTACAGGATGCGCTCGAAAAATACGAGCGGGATAAACGTGCGCGCGCCCGTGCCAGCATGATGCATGACGGTTAAGGAGGTGACGAAAAATGATGCTCGCGTTAGGTATGTTTGTTTTTATGCGCCAGACGCTGCCACACCAGACCATGCAGCGTGAATCAGATTATCGCTGGCCGTCAAATTCCCGTATCGGTAAACGGGATGCCTACCAGTTTCTCGGTGTGGGTGAGGAAAACATGACGCTTGCCGGTGTGCTTTATCCCGAACTGACCGGCGGAAAGCTGACGATGACCACGCTCAGGCTGATGGCAGAGGAAGGCCGGGCTTGGCCGTTGCTGGATGGCACCGGCATGATTTACGGCATGTATGTCATCAGCAGGGTGAGTGAAACAGGGAGTATTTTCTTTGCAGACGGCACACCCCGGAAAATTGATTTTACGCTGTCGCTCACCCGCGTTGATGAATCACTGGCCGCGCTTTATGGCGATATCGATAAACAGGCGGAATCGCTCATCGGTAAAGCTGGCAGTATGGCGACCAGATTCACGGGTATGACGGGGGCGGGATAATGCTGGATGCACTGACATTTGATGCAGGCAGTACGCTGACGCCGGATTACATGCTGATGCTCGACAACAGGGATATTACCGGCAATATCAGCGACCGTCTGATGAGCATGACTCTGACGGATAACCGGGGCTTTGAGGCTGACCAGCTTGATATTGAACTGAACGATGCCGACGGGCAGGTAGGGCTACCGGTTCGTGGCGCTGTCCTGACGGTGTATATCGGCTGGAAAGGTTTTGCCCTGGTATGCAAAGGGAAATTTACCGTTGATGAGGTTGAACACCGGGGCGCACCGGATGTGGTCACCATCCGCGCCCGGAGTGCAGATTTTCGCGGGACGCTCAATTCCCGCCGTGAAGGCTCCTGGCATGACACCACGCTCGGTGCGATTGTTGAGGCGATAGCCTCCCGTAACAGGCTGGAAGCCAGTGTCGCGCCGTCACTGGCAGGAATTAAAATCCCGCACATCGACCAGTCGCAGGAGTCTGATGCGAAATTCCTGACCCGTCTTGCAGAACGCAACGGCGGTGAGGTGTCGGTAAAAATGGGAAAACTGTTGTTTCTCAAAGCGGGGCAGGGGGTGACGGCCAGCGGTAAAAAAATCCCGCAGATTACCATCACCCGCAGCGACGGCGACCGTCATCATTTTGCGATTGCTGACCGTGGAGCTTACACCGGCGTAATGGCAAAGTGGTTACACACCAAAGACCCGAAGCCGCAAAAGCAGAAGGTAAAACTGAAACGCAAAAAGAAAGAAAAACACCTGCGCGCACTGGAGCACCCGAAAGCGAAACCGGTCACGCAGAAGAAAGCGCCAAAAGTACCGGAAGCGCGCGAAGGTGAATACATGGCCGGTGAAGCTGACAACGTTTTTGCCCTGACTACGGTATATGCCACGAAAGCACAGGCCATGCGCGCCGCTCAGGCGAAGTGGGATAAACTGCAACGGGGCGTTGCGGAGTTCTCCATCAGCCTTGCCACTGGTCGTGCTGATATTTACACGGAAACACCGGTCAGAGTGTCAGGCTTTAAGCGCGTCATAGACGAGCAGGACTGGACAATCACTAAGGTGACACATTTTCTGAATAATAGCGGCTTCACGACGTCCCTGGAGCTTGAGGTCAGGCTTTCTGATGTGGAGTACGAAACAGAAGATGATGAGTAATGTTTTTATTTTATCTGTTTGTTTTATAAGGATAAATTAACTAAAATGGCACCGTCAACAAAACCGGAAGAGGTGCTCGCGATGTTTCATTGTCCTTTATGCCAGCATGCCGCACATGCGCGTACAAGCCGCTATATCACTGACACGACAAAAGAGCGTTATCACCAGTGTCAGAACGTGAATTGCAGCGCCACGTTCATCACTTATGAGTCGGTACAGCGATACATCGTGAAGCCGGGAGAAGTCCACGCCGTAAGACCGCACCCGTTGCCGTCAGGGCAGCAAATTATGTGGATGTAATTACAAACAGGAAGCCCCTCAGTCGAGGGGCTTTTTTGTCGATGTGGTCAATGTGTGGACGTGACCAGAAATAAATCCTTTTATTTCATTGTATTACGCGTAAAAAATAAGCCCGTGTAAGGGAGATTACACAGGCTAAGGAGGTGGTTCCTGGTACAGCTAGCATTTTATGGGTTATGTTTTTCAGCGAAACGGATGATAACCTTAATAAATGCAGCTGTATGTGATCGGTTTCTAAGAATTTTCCATCCGGGAAAAATAATCGAAATTAATCACTTACCGTGGGGATTACGCGTGGTTTCCCCGGAGAAATTACGCATCAGCAGCGCGTAATTGAGCTCAAGATCCTGCGGGACCGGGAGCCACACAGTATAACCATCGCCTGGTGCTATCGGCATAGCTTCGCCTTTGGCGTTTTCCATGTGCTCAAGGGTAAAATTAATGTTGCCTTGCGGCGTCATCAGCTCAAGGCTGTCGCCAACGGAGAATTTAT
>ERZ1106961.214-NODE-214-length-32114-cov-265.202346_pt1 | contig 32114 bp, 29 predicted proteins | sample MGYA00403680_ERZ1106961 | MGnify/ENA primary metagenome ERZ1106961 (study PRJEB35170, sample SAMEA104062419) | human gut metagenome | biome: human gut; feature: human-associated habitat; material: faeces | place: Denmark | collected 2012-06-08 ... | reverse complement strand
ACAGGTTCCCCGCCAGTTGCGACAGTCGCGCCATCGTCGTCCGTTACCGGCACACATTCCCCGTGAAATACACCGTCTGGAGTCTGAAGAAAGCTGTTGCCCGGAATGTGGCTGTGAGCTGGATTATCTGGGGGAAGTCAGTGCAGAACAACTGGAACTGGTGAGCAGCACCCTGAAAGTGATCCGCACAGAACGGGTAAAAAAGCCTGTACAAAATGTGACTGCATCGTTGAAGCACCGGCGCCGTCCCGCCCGATAGAGCGTGGTATCGCGGACCCCGGATTACTTACCGCGTGTTAACGGAAAAATAGCGAACACCTGCCACTGTATCGTCAGAGTGAAATTTTTGCCCGACAGGGTGCCGAACTGAGCCGTGCATTACTCTCCAACCGTGTTGACGAACTCCTTCCATGGAACGTAGTTCTCACCAATAAATAAGCGTCAATACGGTGCTCCGTTGACGCTTACTGCCTCCTTAACATCCGTCGCTGACCTTCCCCAGTTCACCTGTCTGAACTCATACATACTGAGGAGGCTGCCCGTCTCACTCTTTGTCCTTGCTTGCCGCAAGTTGGCAGAAGTCAGCAACGTGAGCGTGATAGGCGTTGCTGTCCCGGTGTTTTGCATACATGTCAGAACACCTTTGACTGACCCGCACATACGTGTCGCAGACAGTTACTTCTGCACGACCTGTCAGATCATGTAGGCCGTGGTAACGTTTTCAACCCACAGAGGCGGATTAACGGGTTCATGTTCTTCAGCCTTTCAGCACTCAACCTTGAGGATCATCTCGGCTTAGTGATCTCGCCTCAATCCCCGTTGTCAGCGGGTTACATCACCCTGCGGGCAGGCAGCAGGTCACTGCCGCTCAGGTTCACCACAGTCACACCCGGTGGGATTGTTGGGCTTCTCGTCATGAGTTACCTGTTCCATATTCCAGACAGACTCATGGTTCATTTGAGCATCCGTGCTCACCCTGAATTCCGGGCACACCGTAAGTAAAATCAGCCACCCACAACTTTGCCCTGAACTGGCGGTTTACGCGGTCGTCTACGGCAACGGCTTTCCGGCTGACGGTAGTGCGGACCTTTTTACCCCGGAGAACACCGACAAGCCCCATAACCGCCATGAGACGTGCCACAGTGCATCTGACCACTCTGGTACCTTCCCGAAACAACTGACGCCAGACTTTACGCACATCGTATACGCACGGTATCTTTTTCTTCAGGCAGTCATCGCGCTGCGCACGGGCATTGCGTTTATCAGGATGATGTCGCTGTTGCTGACAGTGGTAATACGTTGACGGGGCAATATGCAGTTCACTGCATACCGGTCCGATCCCGTACTGCTCACGCGGCTTATCCAGCAGTGGCATTATTTTTTCCAGAGGCGGTCGAACTCCGCCTTCGCAAAATAAGTGGAAGCCTGGCGAAGGATATCGTTACTGCGGCTCAGTTCACGATTTTCACGTTCCAGCTCTTTCAGACGCTGACGTTCAGTGGTGGTGAGACCACCATCACCGCCCCCAGTATCCTGCTCATGCTGGAGTACCCAGACGTGCAGAGTCTCCGGTGTACAGCCAATCTTAGGGGCAATAGAACAAATTGCTGCCCATTGTGAGTCATATTCGCCCTGACTTTCCAGAACCATACGAACTGCCCGTTGACGGACTTCGGGGAAAAACGTGTATTTTTAGTCATCCTGTTTACCTCTTTCTCAGGGAGTTTAGTCTCCAGGATTTCCGGGGCGGTTTAACGTTTATAAAAACTCTGACCATTTAAAATGGCCGGCGGGGTATAAATCCCTATCAATTTAACATTATCTCATTTGACATGGTTAACGCCGTTTATCTATTTGTTGTCCTTTAGCTAGTTCATAGCAACCTAGAAAAATTTATTCGTTGCAATATAAATGCTACTTGCGTAGCGATAAAATTGCCCGTGCGGTTTCAGCACGGTTATAGATCTGCATTTTTTTTATTGCAGCATCCACATCTTCACCGCTTTTCTTATTCAGTTTAATCAGAAACTCAACAGGTAATAGCGAAGCTAAATTTTCAAATTTTGATTCAGACCAAGTGATGGTTGCAACAGCCCCTTCAGTTCGCTTAATCATTAGTTTTTTAAGTAATTCTAAACGCTCTGGCTCAACGGTTATATAACCAATCGGCAGGGTTAATGCACTATCAGAATTAGGTTGACCGTGGTATTGCACCAAAGCAATCACATCAGGAATTAAGAGGATCTCCAAACGATCAAATTTAGCTTCTGAAGTAAGGCCAATACCGGTAGGAAAACGACCTAAGTGCCGCTTACGCTCTTGACGTTTTTCACCTTCATCTGCACTTGGGTGTAAAAGCGAAATGCGAGCAATCTTATCATCGGCATAATTGCCAAGTATATCGCCTAGAGCGCGAGTAAAACGCGAAAGTTGACTACCATTAGCTCCCCACAGTGGTACTTTACTGCTATACCACAGCGCTTTTGGAGCTGTTTTACCGATATAATCACGTAATGCATTATGCAACATACTAATGAACAGCTTAGAATTGTGCGATAAATAAACAGCCCCTAACATGCCAGTAGTCAATGAAGTACCGTAGCCAGTTTTACGTTGTTCACGAGCCTCTATCCAGCCGGAATAGTTGAACTTATAACCATTAGCAAATTGTAGCAACACTTTATCATTTGCTAGTTTACAGAAATCTTCACAGTCGATACCGAATTCATCTAGTTTATGTTCTCCCAAAAAATCTGCGATATGAGCTTCCAGCTCGTTTGAAAGCGGCAGCCGGGTGTTACCTAAATATTCATAGGAACGAGTAAATTTCTGCGGCTCAATGCTCCCAGCAGAAACACCGTAGCTAACCTCTATCTCTATTGGGAGCTGCACCATCTCATGCGAACTACAGCCCATTATCTTATATAATTTAGTCCGTTGACGCTCATACTCGCGGTTGCGGCTGAGCAAAAGATGGTGCCGAAACTGGGAACTAAAAGCCTCTGTTACCGCAGCAGCATCTCCCCCGATCTGATGCCGCGGCAATAACTCTGGCAGTCCAGAAGTAAAACGACGATTTGGTTGCGGTTTACATATCGAAAGAGTTAGTAGATCGAATGCAACTTCCTCCGTACATTCTTGATATTTAACTAAACTTGGCTTCCCACCATTATTAGCTGCATGCTTACGTAGGAATGAGCTAGCCTCAATATGCCCATCAGGATTAATGTTGATCAGTCTGTTAGCCAGCAACCCATCAAGCAATACCTCTCGCTCACGATCAGTTAGACCAAAGTAATTCTGTAACTCGCTGGGATAGAGTTGATCAAAAATCAGCAGCAAGCGACATGCAAACTGTTCAATTCCAGGCATCAGTTTTTCAGTGGTCAAAGCGCAGTTGATCTTGTAACTACGCGCAGGTAGTAAAACGGTAATCAGATTACCCAGACGTGGTTCTGACATTAGTTGTTATCTCCAAGCAGACTTTGACCACACAGGATTTGGTAGTTGGGTTCATCTACTGCAACCTGTTTACTAATAAATTCATGAACGTTTCCAAGTGCTGAATCATTATTGGTCTTTGACCACATACGCCTTGCTCCCAGAATCAATAACCTTTCTTGAGCTCGCGAAATAGCAACGTTTATTCGCGGCGCGTCGCGCAGGAAACCTTGTAGTTTGTTGGGATTATCGCGAACCAGACTGAGGATAATTATCTTGTTTTCCTGGCCCTGATATGAATCAACGGTATCGATCTTGATCAAACCACGTAACGATGCAGCCCATTCAGCCCGACTGATAGCATTGTCAATTTCCTCTTTTTGCTGACGATACATTGTGATTATACCAATAGGATATGGCTGTTCTGTGGTAATAGTTTGCTCAAGCTGTGCAATGCAGCCATCACTCGACAATGACTGCAAAGCCTCTAGCAGTAGCCGGACTTCTCGTTGATTATAGTAACGACCATTACCCTTATGTTCTTCTGCACCTGCTTCATTAGGGCTCGAACTATCGATCCAAGTAACAGTTTTGTTCCAAGGGATTGGTAACTTGGAATACCAATCTGGCGAGACTTTCCTCGATGAATGCAGTTTACCGATATCTTGAGCGTAAAAGCACTCCGATACTAACTCGCCAATTGGTTCTACCATTCGATATTGAGTATCGAGTGTTACGCCGCCTGTTGCTTTAAAAGCACGTTCAAAATCAGACTCGTAAAAGATCCCTTTCCCGAGTTCTAATTTCTTAGAGGCTAACTTAAGATGCTGTTGATGATAGAATGGTGGCAATTGTTTATGATCCCCTACCAACAGCACCCGCTTGCCTGATTGCAGCGCTACCATCAATTCAGCAGCTTGTGCTCGGCCAGCCTCATCAACTATTACCCAATCAAAGCTGGACTCAGCTAGTTCTAGTCGACGATTCCCAACACCAACAAGAGTTCCACAAACCAATCGCTTACTTTTGAACATAAATCGATCAAATCCAGCCTCGCCGCCGCGTAATACATCCATCCACTCTTGGCTCATTTCCAATAGCTGCATAAAACGTTCAAGGTTCTCTGGGTTGTTATAATTGTATTGTATGGCAACTTGCTCAGCCAACTGTCTTATCAAGGTTTCATCATAGACAAGAGTTTTCAGCAAGCTGTCATCGAATATTGAGTTAATAATTTCTTGTGTTCGCAGTTTAAGCTGATTGCTTTGTTCTAATAATTCAGCCAGTCGCTCTTGATGACTAATACTACTACTCTTTATTTGCTCTGCTTTATCCAGCTCACGGCTATATTGGCCATATGTCACCATCAAGGGATTCAGCGTACGATGTAACTGACATAACTGTTGGACTAATAATGGGGCCATCCCTAGGCGCTTTCCTAGGGAGCTAACTCGCAGATCATATTCACGGTGAAATTTATGCTGAATCTGTCGCTGAAGAGCTTTAGTTGCAACACTTAGCATACCCTCATCAATCATAAGTTCATTACCAATACGTACTGTATCCAGTTCCATTCCTTTCGTATGGCAGAGCTCTCGAGCCTTGATGGCTACATTATCAACAGAGGCATGGGATTGTCCGACCAAAAGAATGTTATTCACACCGCAATGTTGATACAGATAGTGAATAAATTTTGAAATAAATGTTGTTTTACCTGTTCCAGGCGGTCCCTGCAGAACTCCAACTGGTCCAAACTCGACCAACTGTTGAAATGCCATTAGCTGCTGTTCATTAAAACGTTGTCCAGGCTGATCATAAAGTACGCGTAATGTCTCCGCAGATGGCCGCGGTTGCATTTGCTGCATGCAGGGTTTCTGGTGGTAATCAAAATACTGTGGCAGATGCTGGATCTCTGCTTTGTTTTCAATTACCCGTTGAAGGGCTCTTTGACGCAACTCTCTTGATGATTTGTCACGGATCGATTCCAATTGTAGCTGGCTGCCGCTACTAATTCGCTTACGAGCAGCATCAAAATCAAAGCGAATAGCCAATAGACTCGGCGTAGTCTCACTTAGCTGCAATTCCCCTAATTGCACTGATTCACGCTTATCTTTAATATAAACAATGATCTTATCATCAAGTTCAAAGCTGAGGTCAGCACCGGATTCCGTAGTATATGGGTAGAGTAAGCAACCACTCGGTGATTCCTGAAAGTCAGTAGAATCGATGTTGACTATATCTCGTAGGTCTACTTCTGTATCAGATAATGCCTGCCATAACTCAATTGGGCTTGACTCACTACTATCGAAGTCATCTTCATCCATCTCTTGATTAGGATTAGCTCGCTCAATGATGGCATCAATTACTGGCTCGAGGTTAAACAGTAGTTCAATAAAAGTATTACGCTGATTAAGTGAGCCACGTTGTAATGAAAGTTGAGTATTAATTTTAGCCTGGGAATATTTACCAGCCTTTATACTTTCTTCGATCGATAATCCTTTTTCATACACTATTCTATTAATAGTGCGATTATCAGGATCTAAGTCTATCAATAGCCGCTCTCCTAGGCCAGTGATGTAACAACGCAATTCATGCGCAAAGCGTGGGTTAGCTGACCAGTTACATTGAAAATAATAGATCCCATCATTTTGTTCTAGAAGCTTCACTTCTTGCGGCCAATCATCTGTGCCCCAGCAAACAGGAATTACCTTATCCTGTGACTCAGACGCCACAACTTGATTAATCTCAGCTTGTTCCGGTGCTCGAATTGACTGCAGCAAAGGATCGAGCGCGATAGGTATACCGTCAACGGTTTGTTTTGCGCGTTCTAGCTCAGCCTGCACCAGTACTGGCATATCTTCACTAAATAGCTCCTCCACCATACGATATACTGCAAAGCAATCTCGCCCAAAAGCATCAGTACTTTCGGGATTCTCTGGCTGGTAGCGATTATCTGCAGTTAATTCATCACTGAATTCAAGCAATCCAATCAGAGTAATTACTGTCTGCTCCCCGACTTGTACCAGCAGTTTCTCTGGGCAAAGATCTCCATGAGGTAACTGCTTTTCATGAAAAGCATGAATGGTGTTGATCAACTTTTCCGCAATTGTAAAACGTTGGGATTGTACTAACACGTTCTCAGCAATAAACTGTGACCACGGTAGGCCATCCACATACTCGCTCACTACATACAGGCCGCCTTGTCCTAATAGTCCATAGGACTGCACCTTAGGAGTTGGCAGATTTATATGCGTAAGCTTATCGATCCGTTGCTTAAAAGCGTGGATACGGCGGTTAACACCAGGTTGTTGAGGGGTCAAAATAACACCATCCCACAATTTTACCTGCAGAGCTTTCCCACCTTGTTCACAGTGATAACTGATGCTGCCAGTCGTAGCAATAGCAGCAAGAGCAGAGTAAACCATAGACAACTGTTCAGGAAGTGGAGGAAACTCAATTAACACACCAACGCTGTTCATCCCTTCGCGAAAGAATTTGTTTTGCTTTAATTCTTGATAAATCTGGTTAGCTTCATCAAATTCTTGGCTATGTTCCTTAGTAGCTGCATTAAACTCATTGAGCATTATGTCCGCACGTGGAAAGCGTTTACTTGGCTCAAGGTTAAGAGCTTGCTCAAACCAGCTATTTAGAATACCGCTAAAAGGATCAGTTAATGGAGGTCTCCATTCAGGCATCTGTCCAAGAGTCAGTAATGATTCACCTGCAAAACAAATACGATAAGCAATTACAGCCAACATGAATACATCTAGGCGATAGGGCTCAACTGCTTCTTCAAAAGCATCTTCGGGCAAAATATATGGAGCACTTTGCAATATCGGACGCAATGACTCTAGGCTATTATGTCCCTCCAGTGAGGCTGTGCCAAAGCCAGTAACGACAATGCTCTTCTGATCCCCTGCGTACCATAGATTGTGCGGGTCAATATCACAATGACTGATACCCAAGCTATGTAATTCCGAGAATGGAGCTAATAATGCACGAACGCGATCAATACGCTCAGATTTACTCCATCCGTCAGCTTCGCTATCTAGAATCTCATCTAATCGGCTAAAACTACGGCGTAACTCATACAGCTCACGGGCATCATCAGTTATATCCTCCTCGGATAGTTCCCTTACAGCACGCAACATATAATCCTGCATAGTTGCGCTGCCATGACGAACTAGGCGACCGACTCGAGTCTCACGCAGAGCTATCTCAGCCCACAATGTTTGCATTGCGTTTGCTACACCCAAGGCATCAAAGTTCCACTGCCGTAGCAGACCTCTGTGTTGACTATTGTCTTTGTGGGTAGCCCTGAATTCGTTGTAGACCATGTGAGGGTGACTAAAGAATGGCTTATCATTCGCAAGATAACCGCTTTCTTTTAGTGGCAAAGGCCTGACTTTTGGGCCTTCAAAGAAGGACTTAATTATAGGTAATGCCTCACCAGAATTTGGTCGAGGCTTTCCCCCTTCAAAAAGATGAAAAAAGTTAGTGCGTTGCACCAGCTTTTCGTAATTTTTTGGGTTACCTATAGTCAAGAATTCATCACGGGTATGAACATAGCGTCTCTCACTTAATGGCAAGTTTTCAGGACCAGCTGTGCCACACAGCACTACATGAGCCTCAACATGCAAAAAGTAACCCAGCTTACGAGATAACTCTTCCTGCAACAAATCTTTTAGTCGCAGTGCATGCTCACGCTTGATCTGATAGGGACTTTTGCCTCGTGACTTACCATTTTGCAGCCACTTCCCCCCTTCAAATGTGATGTTACCATTCCACTCTTTAAGCTCGACTAATAGCAGACGGTCAGCAGTAATAATTAGCATATCGATTTCCATCGACCCTTGGCTATCAGTAACAACTAAGCCAGCATAGCCAAACCAACTATCTGGTAACTGCTTAACCATCATATCAACTGTTTTGGTTTCGCTGCGGTGCAGGCCAGCACCACCTACTATCTGATACTTCACGTTTTCTCCTGCGCCACTAAATTTTTGTTGGTGGTAGTCCAGTAAAAATGGATGTAGTTATCTAAGACAGCGCATAGATTGTGCCTGCCTAACCCTAAAAAGGGTAATTATGAAAAGTAACGCTAGAAATTCTATACCGTTCGCAAAGAAAACACTTTTCAAAAATATATCATCATCTTGAACATGTCACTATAATGGTAAACCCATAAGATGCGAACGCCACATCTTCTTGTGCCACTCAGCAAACAGGCTGTAGCCATACTGACAAAACTTCAGACATGGGCAGGTGAAAATGGTCTGGTCTTTACGGGAGCACATGACCCGCGTAAACCAATCAGCGAAAACACCGTAAATAAGGCCCTTAGGTGCCCTTGAACCACTATATCCAGACAGCCGTTGAGCTTAAGTTAACGTTACCGAGGACGTTGATATTCCCTCGGTGAGAGATAATCAAGGCACCATGAGGATGCTATTCGTTATAGTGTTCGAACGCCTCCGCAAGGTTTTTTACTGCCGTTAACACGTCCGGTTTAGGTATGATACTGATGTAATCGTTCTTCATCGTTTTCACGAACCGTTCTCTCATTCCATTACTCTGAGGGCTACTGACTGCCGTCGTGCAGAGTTCCAGATTCAACTCTCTGGCGAACTGCCGTGTTTAATGAGTTGTATAAGCCGAACCGTTATCGGTCAGCCACTGGATGGGCCATCCCGGTCTATCGCCAAAGCGTTTTTCTATCGCTCCTGACATGACATCCTGCACCGTTGCTTTGCCATAACCTCCCGTGCTTGCGGCCCAGTCTATGGATTCAAGATCGCAACAGTCCAGTGCGAACGTGACACGCAGTTTTTCGTCATCATCACAACCGAACTCAAAGCCATCGTCACACCAGCGTGGGTCGCTTTCCTTCACCGATATTCGGGCCTTTATGTTCCCTCTGCGGTCGTGAAGGTTTGTCATGTTATAACAACAGGTTATTCTCGCTCATTATTCGATAAACGCGATTTGCATTCACGAACTGCAGTCCTTCGTTAAGACTGCTGTCTGAGAATAGCCCGGACACGACGATAGCCATATGTCGGCATATCGCTGATGATATCAAGGATGCGTGCTAACACTTCCGCATCCGCAGCCTCATCACATCTGCGACGACGTTTATCCGGCTTATTACCAGATATTTTCATCCGTTGTGCCAGTTGCGCACGCGACACCTCCAGAATATGGATTACCATGGTTATTCCTTGTCCGTTGGCAACAAGGGCGCATGCGCTATCCATTTTTACGACTGACCATACTCCACTGCTTCTTTGAGGATCTCAAATTCCATGGTTTTTTACCCAGAAAGCGCTGTAACTCTTTTATTTGTTTTATAGCGGCAGCCAGTTCTGAGGCAGGAACGACATCCTCTCCGGCAGCAACAGCAGTGAGACTTCCTTCCAGGTATTGTTTTTTCCACTTAAATAACAGGCCGGGCTGAATACTGTGCAAACGCGCCACATGGGACACCGTCATGCCAGGCTCCATTGTCTGCTGAATAATGTCAATTTTTTCCTGAGGAGTTTTACGTTTACGAAGCCCCTGCCCCAGCAAAGTTCCAGTCATCTCAAAATTAGAACTAGAGTTAGACGTATATCCAAGTCTATCTCTTATTTTAAGATACATCCACTGTCTGGCGTTTCAAGGGGCCGGCTCAAATGTATTAAGAAGTCGAGACTTTCATCAGAAAAGGTGTAATCGCAAGTAATATCCCAGTAAAACCTACTATAACAAATGAAATGCGGAAGCATTTTCCATAAGTCCAAGAAGAACTAATGCCTAAGTTTAGCAAATTACTGCTATTATCTTTAGTGATTATCCTCAGCTTTTCATTGGAAAATTGACATTCAAGATCTTGTAGAGCAATTTCAGCATTTTTTATTAAAATCGACACTCGCTGATCCAATTTCCAGAAAATAAATGAAATAAATGCTACAAACACCCCCATAAGTGAAGTAAATAATACATACTTCCCTCCTTGTTGGAGAGTAACCCCAATGCCAGCAGCAAGAAGTCCTGTTATCGCAATGTAAAAATTGAAAACAGTCATTCTTTGTTGTGCATGCAATTCGAAATATTTCCAGATATGCTCACTTGCACGGCTAAATTCGTCATTCATATATCCACCAGAACTCTTGTCATAAGGTAATTCACTGTACTTCCAGTAAATTAATCTTTGAAAATTCCATATGATTATTTGCGCAACTCATCGATCTAATTTTTTCTTCTCGCTCAATTTATCGATCAACCGGAATAGTTCAGCCTGATATCGGGCATCATGTAATGCATCATGATCACCATATGTCTCAGGTTTGACAACTTTCGCTATTTCACTAGAACGTGTTAATCTCCATGAGGCGTGAGAAACGCCAAAATACATTGATTTTATATCGAGTGCTGCGATGCCGAAAGGATTATCACCTAAATATACATGGAAATAATAATTAATAAAGCTCCAGTCAAATGAAGCATTGAAACCAACAAAAACTACAGTCTCATCTTCCTTTACGACAGAATTAATCCACTCTTTAAATTGAACCATTGCATCAACAGGATCCAAACCATCGACGTGCAACTTCTCCAGCGATAACCCAGTCACTTCCATAGCCGCAGGGATAAAATCTTCAGATATTGGTTTAAGGTAACATGAAAATTGCTTTGATGGTTCAAATGCCACACAAGCACCTATCGATAACATACTGTATTTTCCCGGAATAGGACCTGATGTTTCCACATCAACTGAAACGAAAATTTCTTTATCAGTTCTCATATAGTTCCTGCTTGCAAGAAGTACACCGTAAATCAACAAATGTACCGGAATTGGAGTTGTTTTTTATAGTATATCAGTTGATTAAGAAATGGGGCCTTATATATCTCCCATGACGGGGGAAGGCCTCATTATTTTCAATAATTCCATCAAATCATTAAAACTTAAAGCCCGTTCAGGAAACGCTCTTGACATTGCTGCGGGATAGAGGCGCGTACGGATATCAGAGTATGTCCATGCTGGCAGATGTTCTTTCTCACCAGTTGCCAGCGCTAGTTGACGATATTGACTATCTGACAATCCCATACCTCCAAGATCCATGCGAAAAAGCGATTCTCGTTCTGTGAGCCCGGGGCGAGTAAATTCTTCGACAATCGCTGCTCGCCTACGAAGTGCAGGGTCAAGGACGGATAGTCTATTAGTACATAAAATTACCACAACCCGGCCGCCAAATTTTCGTAGCTCATCCACTCCTTGAATTAAAGTATTTACTGCTACTTTATCTTCATGATGGCTGTGGTTTTGAGAACGGGAAGCTGCAATTGAATCCCCTTCATCAATAATCAGTATTGCTCTGCGATTTTTACCCGCAGCCTCGCACACTTCTGCCCATGCCTGAGTTAGTAGCGTCCCCATCTCCCCCACTTTTCCGGAACCACGGACCCGATTGCTAAGTTTAAAGAGGGCCGAATCTTCAGTGCGAGACTCGCGGACAATACGATTCGCGATGCACTCAGCAGTTGCTGTTTTACCTGTTCCTACATCACCATGAAAAATAACAAGCGGATACTGCTCAGCAACGAGCTTGCAGAGCGGTAAAACGCTCTTATGGTACTTCTTGCTCCAGTCAAGGAGTTGCCCTTGGTTAAGCAGCAGGTTGAGTTGGTTGTGGACACTCTCATAACGACTTTCAAAGCCAAGTAAAATGTTCTCTCGCTCTGTCAGTTCGCGCTGCGGTAAATCAATCACTGAGTCGAAAACACTACTCTTGCTCATTAATTGTAATCCTTACGTTGCATACCATAACCATTGCTGGAATATTCACGACCACCACTTTGGGTCAAACCTGAATGACTGATGTCATCACTACATGGCGACCACGATATTTTCATCTTACCTGAAAGCTTTTGCCTCGCAGCCTGATCGTAGGTACTCCGGTTGTTCACAACAATCCGCAGATAAGCCCCCTGAATTCTCGGCCAACGAGCGTCTCCAGGTCTGTCATTTGCCAATTCTCCGGACTCATTCACATGAAACCGGGTTGCTTTCTGTTCAACGCCATTGCTTATAAGGGTCACATCGACGTAATCCAGATATCCATTTTTTGCTAAGAGTTCTATATCGTGAGCATACTCACGTGCTTTTGATTCAGTTATCGCACCGGTACTGGCGGCAATCATCACTAAGTCAGCTGTGATGCGTCGCATGACTGCTTCAACGTCTATTGTGGTATAAGTCGATGTTTCAGTTGAGGAGTAACTCATGCTGCATCCTCCACTTTAAATGAACGACCAAACAGCTCCTTCCAGATATCATAGTCTCCTTCTACCGACGCAAAATTTGCCGTCGCCCAACTTTTCTCAGCAATCCGGACGATCTCTTTTCGCTCATCCTCGGTAATACGGCTGGTAACGTTGTTCGTATCGCAAACAGGATCCAGTATGACAACTGGATGGGAAAATGCTGGTATAGTGCTATTTTCAGGGAAGGTGATAACTTCTTTTAATCCTGATTCAGCAATGTACAGTAGAAAATCCCGAAATCGCTTCTCCAACGAACCATCTTTTCCATTGACTTCTAGTACATGAGCCATGATTAGTTCTATATGAAATGACTTAAGTGGGCATTCCATGTTGGTACGCCAACGTTTAGCTAAGCGTACTAAAGTACGAAAGTCCGGGTCTTGGTCTTTGCGCTCTTTCACAAATTTGATCTGGCAAGGAGCACAAGTCTCTGTCTTCGAACCATCGATACGGTCAAACTGCCATCCATAGCCTTCTTTGTCCGGATTTTCGATGACGGGAACAATATCAACATCTAATCCAGTCCCGACAAAAGAAACAGTAGCAGCCTTACGTTGAATCTCGAAATCTTCTACAGCTTTGTTGGGATACATTTTAAGTAAGGCTTCGTAAATTTTTTCGCTCAGGCTTGCGAAGGTTTCCTCAGCAACTTTCTCTCCACTAACGTAAAACACAACATCTACATCGACCTGACTGTCTGAGGTTTTGCGTAGAATAGTGTGTTTAGCAAACGAACCAGCTTTGACGACACGTTTTATTGTTATTTTATCCTGATCTTTCAGTTTCTTACGTAACGCTGTAATAAGCCGATCTACTTGGGCATTGTAGGTTTCACGCTTATCCTTAGGCAAACGCAGTACATTGCTGTCGTAGTATCGGATCTGAGTATTAGTGAGTGGCATTCACATCCTTCCGAAGATCATTCATGAAAACTGCAACCATCACCTCAGAAATGACTGAGGTGATGGTTGCACCTTACCGCTCTATAGCGTAGCATTATTATACGATCAGTTTTTATTCTGCGTCTACTTTTTATATTGAGATGTTTTTTATACGCTACCGGGAACTAAGATGCCAGATAACTTTAGAGAAGGGGATAAGCAAGACAGCCAAAAAGGACGGCAAGGTGCGAGATGGGGCCAAGAGCGTCGCCTTGAATTTATTGATTATCGACTTCGATGGGATGGGCAAATCAATCGTAGCAGCCTCACTGATTTTTTCGGCATATCAGTACCTCAAGCTTCGCTGGATCTTAGTGAATATACTAAGTTAGCCCCCGATAATCTTGAGTACGATATGAGTTCCCGAGTTTACCGTTCAACGAAATTGTTTCAGCCAGTTTATATGACCAGCTCTCTGGAATGTTATCTGAATGATTTGCTGCAAGTGGCAATACAACCTGAAATTCATTTTGGAAGCTTTCTGGGCTGGCGCTCACCCGTTGCAGCGGTTCCACGACTGTTACGTAGACTGGACACTGATGTCGTAAGTCAAATATTACGAGCTATACGTGAAAATGAGGCTGTTCATGTTATTTATCAATCCATGAGTGACCCTCAAGGCAGTAAACGAACCTTGACTCCTCATTCATTAGTCCATGATGGTTATCGCTGGCACACAAGAGCATGGTGTCATAAACGTGGTGAATATAGGGACTTTTTATTGTCGCGAATAGTGCAGGCACAAAACGCCGGACCCGATGAAGAGAGAGCTAATGGTGATTTAGCGTGGAATACATTCATCAAAATTATTCTTATAGCGCATCCTGGACTATGCCTTGCTCAACGAAACCTTATTGAGAGAGATTATGCAATGATCGACGGAGAAATCCATCTGGAATGCCGACAAGCTTTGCTGCACTACCTTCTTTTCCAGTTAAATCTTACAGAGACTCAGTCACATCAGGCGCCGGAAGCATTACAGTTAGCATTAAAAAACAAGGATGAAATCTATGCCTTACTTAAACAGTAACAAGTAATACTCCTTTGGGAAGAATTGTGATGACAAATACTAATAATGAGTATGTTCTGATCGCTGGAAGTATCTCCAAAAATACAGAAAAACTTTATATTGATCGAGCACATAGTTTCGTTCGAGCATTGACGAAGAGCATCCTTGATGCAAATGTGGGACTAGTTGTCTATTTGGCAGGAGAACCTGTTAATGAAAATGGGGCTCTCCTGACCTTCGACTGGACGATAGTAAAAGAAGCTGTAGATTTAATGGAGAATTATACGCCAGCCCACCAACTCAAGATCGTCACGTCGCGTTCTGCAATGCGGGAGAAAATGTCTGAAGAGAATCGGATGCTTATTCGTAAACTTCAGGTAGCTAGATTTGCTGATGTCAGCTATCTAGATGATGATCTCATTACTGGAGGAAATATTGGAAGCGAGCAGGTTGATGCTGCCACAGCCATGATTGCATTAGGTGGAGGAAAAGGCGTTTCCGATCGTGCGAGTAAAATGCGTAAAGCCAACCACCCCATATTACCGTTTGACTTGGAGCTTGGGGGAATTTGCGATGACGGAAAAGGTGCTTTAGGCCTACATGCACATTTTTATGCAGAGCCGCTGTCTATGTTCCCTTGCACCGGTGAAGCCGTAAAAAATCAGCTCGACACTTTATCGTTACAGGAACCTTACTATGGACTGGAACGACTTTCAGAAATCGCAGTTGAATTGCTTAAAGCTGAATGGGCTGCACAACAGTTGCTGCATACTCCAAGTGTGTTGATTTTGACAGCTCTACCCGTTGAACTTGCTGCAGCCAAGAAAGTATTTGGCATAGCTGATGATGAATCTCCGCGGCTCACATCAAATGGAATACATTTCTGGTCCACATCCATACAACGCTCAGATGGCCCAGTAACTGGCATAGTGGCGTCTTTCGCTAGTGCTGGAAATGTGAATGCTTCAGCTATTACTACCATGTTGTTGTCGGAATTCAAACCCCAAAAAGTCTTGATGATGGGGATTGCGGCGGGGTTGAGAGAAAAAATGGTGCTAGGTGAAGTCATTATTTCTGAGCGTGTCATTTATTATGAAAGTGCAGCCGCATTAGAAGGTGGGAAGTTTGCTCCTCGGCCTGAAATATTATGTCTCCATATGCCAACTAAACAAAACCTCAATACTTACCTTGCAACAACGTCACTATCCGCACGTCTTGGCGAACGGGCACAGGCTATAGGACTCGAAATGCCTGTAAATTCGCAGGCTGGAGACGTAGCTGCTGGGATAATTGTTTCTTCAGCCACTATCGCATCAGGAGAGCTTCTTATCCGCGATCCTGCTTTACTAGAACGTTTCAGGTCGCTTCATGACAAAGCCTGTGTTGCCGAAATGGAAGCCTATGGGGTATTTGATGCCTGCGAAAAGCAGGGGGTTCCTGCGCTTATTGTGAGAGGGATTAGTGATTTTGGCGACAGCACAAAAGACGACGCTTTCCATTCAATTGCTTCAGTAGCGGCTGCTATTATCACAGCTGATTATCTACAGCATGGATGGATACGTGCATGAATTTATGTGTTTTGTAGACTAGAGTTTGATTGCTTGGATATTCGTTTTAAATACAATCCACTCCGAATATCCAAGCCCCACTTAAGGAAAAAAGCCCTTAGAAAAGTTCGTCCTTTCGTAAGCGTAAACTGACCGCCATATGTAGCCATTAGACAAGAATTGGTAACTTAGACGCCCATCTGATATGAACTGCGCCCCAGATCCTGGACAACTTATGCTGCCTGACTCAATCGATATTGTACCGGGCTAAGACCGCCAAGTTTTTCCTTTATCCTCAGTCGATTATAATAGTTTATGTAATCGATGATGTCTCGCTTTAAGTCCTCCACATTTTTATATTCATTGAGGTAATAAAATTCTGATTTCAATGTTCCCAAAAAGCTCTCTATAACTGCATTATCAAGACAATTTCCCCGGCGAGACATACTCTGGACTATACCGCTATCCTTTAACCATCGTTGCCACCGGGACATCTGATATTGCCAGCCTTGATCGCTGTGCAATATGGGGGGGTCATCTTTCGACAGCTGTTTCAGCGCATCCGTAAGCATAGTCTGCACCATTGAAGGTTGAGGGTGAGTAGCGAGGTTATAGGAAATTATTTCTCCATTATAAAGATCCATGATGGGCGACAAATACAGCTTCTTGCCATTCACTTTAAATTCAGTGACATCTGTAACCCACTTCTTGTTGGGGCGTTTTGCATCAAAATTGCGTTTCAGGAGATTATCGCAAATTCGTCCTTGTTCTCCTTTATATGAACGGTATTTTTTAACGCGGATCAGGCTGCTAATACCCAGTTCCTTCATCAGTTCTTTGACGGTTTTACCATTAAGTAAAACCCCCTCATTACGACATGCCAGCCTGATGCGTCTGTAATCATAGCGGCCTTTGTGCTGGTGATAAATTTTCAGCACAAGCGCTCTGGCAGACTGATACCGGTCAGGAGCAGCAAGCCGTCTGACATGATAGTAAAATGTACTCTGGGGCAGCCCGGAAACAATTAACAATCGAGACAATGACCATTCCTGCCTTAGTTCATTCACAATGCTCACTTTTTCCTGAACGTTGAGCATGTTTTCTGTTGAACCAAGGCTTTCAGCTTTTTTAAGTAGGCATTCTCGACCCTGAGTTGTTCAAGTTCTTCTCTTTCATCTTTGGTTAATGTTGGTAGTGGTGGTGCTGAAATGGCGCTTTTGTCCGGCACAGGAATACTCTTTTTATTTTTTCGGATGAAAGCATCTTCGCCATATTTTCTATATTTTTCAAGCCAGTTGCATACAGTACCAAAGGCTGGTATTCCGTGCTTTACCGCTACTTCACGAACAGAAAAACAGTCATCCACGACTTCTTTTACTACTGTGAGTTTTAACTCAGCAGAATAGCGTCCTTTTTTACCCGTAAGTATGCTTATCCCATGTTCCCGATAGGCATAAGCCCATTTTCTTACTGTGCAGGGACTGATACCGTACATCCTTGCTACAGATTTCAGACTCAACTCTCCCTCCAGGTACTTTTCTGATACTACCTTTTTGAACTCCAATGAAAACTTTTCCATGCATCCTCAGTTTTTGGTCTAGTGTCTAACCTTTGGGGCGCACTTCATTTTTTAATGGACACTATCGTATGGAATACCGGACCTGGATCACTGAAGCTTTACTTCTTCACTTTGAAGAACATTTACCACGGATTGTGGCCGGACGTCGCCTGGGCGTACCAAAATCAACAGTTTGTGGTATGTTCGTGCGCTTCCGCAAAGCTGGCCTTTCATGGCCTCTGCCCGCAGGTATGTCGGAGCGAGAACTTGATACGGGAGTGCCTCCACAGTACCTGTCGTACTTACTGAAAACACCGTTATGTCCGAAGTCCCGGTGGTAAAAAACGTCCCCAGCGGCCTAATTTTCCTTATGAGTTTAAAATCGCCTTAGTGGAGCAGTCACTGCAGCCCGGAGCCTGTGTGGCGCAGATCGCCCGTGAAAACGGAATCAACGATAACCTGCTCTTCAACTGGCGCCATCAATACCGGAAAGGTGGCCTGCGGCCTTCCGGAAAAAATATGCCTGCACTGCTTCCTGTCAGCGCCAGCGCAAAAACCGTAAGCGTATAAATCGTCTTGTGGAACTCTGGCCTGAGTTATTCAACCGGGAAAAACCAAAACCGCTTAAAGTGGGGATAACTAACGACCTGATACAGGATATCGCCATCAGAGAACTGGCGTTTGGCGCAGGTGCATTACGCGCGGCAGTAGCGTCTTATGTGCAGTCTCCGCGCTATTACCGTGCGTTAATGGCTGGCGACGCCCGTTATGACCTGAAGGGGCAGCCGTGCGGGGAAGTGACCCACAGGAACAGAAAGAGGCAGAGACCCGGCTAATGGTGCTGAATGACCGACGAAAAGCCAGAAAACCTCGTTGACTGCACAACTGCGCTGATTCACTGAGCTGTAATCAATGTACAGCGCTGTACCGGACGATAGATAATGGCGGTCACAACCGGTAACCCCAGAGACAATGCGACTGTTTTTAACGCAACATACTAGCCAGATGTATCACCCCGGGCGACCTGAAAACGCTTTTCCACCCGGCATTGTCCGCCAGCGCTTATCACCTTCCAGGTCTGTTGCAATAAATCCACCCGTTGCGAACATTCTTCATCAACCGTGGCACTGGCCCGCGGATGGCAAATGCTCGTCTGGCTGAGCAGCAACAGGCATCGTATTGTTGCTCCTCCATGTTGTTCCCGCAACCAGCGTAATACCACCGGCAAGGATGGACTGGCCGTGTGATTACGCTCAGTAATACGTTCGTGCACCTGTCGGTAAAAGGAAGTACAGAATGCCTGAATCTGTTGCCCGTTGATTCCGTCTGTCGAATGGAGTGTGAAGTAAAATGCCAGCAGATGCGGCCAGTGGTCCACCGCCTGCTGAATAAAACGCCGGATTTCCCCTGGCTCTGAAAGTAATGCTTCGGTTATTTGCACGAAATGTTCCTTTTCTAATTTTACTGAACCGGTGCAGACACGCAGGTAAACAGGCCAACACCGGTGCAATGCCAGTTACAGACAATAAAAATGGAATGACGAACAGGTCAGGAAAGGACGATAGTCAGCTGGCTGACCAGAGGGTGTCATCAGAAAGATGAGCGGGAGTTGTCAGCGCCAGCACCAGGGACAGGGCTGATTTCCACAATACCAGTGCTGGCATTTTGCACATTGCCAGCGTGTCGGCATTACAACACGTTTCATGCTGCTGCCCCCCGTGACTCCTCTATTCGCTGCTGCATCCACTGCTCCACTTCACTTTTGTACCAGCGGCTGCTGCGCCCCAGTTTGATGGGTTTCGGGAAATGACCTTCACTGATCAGCTTGTAAAACCATTTGTCGGTCATACCGGTGAAACTGGTGATGTAGTTCATGTCGATCAGGGGATCGTTAGCACGCAGCCGCACGCTGTCGTGGCTTGTTGTAGTCAACATGGTCAGAATGTCCTCAGTGAGATTTATGAAGAATGTGAGAATGCGGGAGAATCTGCTGAACTGTGCTTTCAGAACGGCCCTGCAGATCCGGGATACCCGGGATTACCGGCGAGGCAACGGGCCTCCGGATCGCACACATCACGACGAGCGCGGGCGAAATCACTGAATGCCCATATCAGCGCCTGAAATATCTCTTCGCAGTCCGGTGAACGACTGTCCAGCACCACATCCCGGGTGATCTGCTTCTGGTACGGCTTTGCTTCACCTGGTGACGCGAAGCCCAGCACGTTACTCCAGGCATCCAGAATCAACCGATCCAGTTCGGGGCCGTCGAAATACTCCTGTCTGACACACAGCACCACGTGGTATTCCGGCTTTTCAGGGTGACGGGTCAGGAGCCAGCAGAGGTCACGCCCGGGCGTTGCATTCATCAGCGCGCTGACGGTTTCAATAAAGTCCATCCCGAACCAGGTTCTGCTGCAACGGAAGGTGTTGTCATGTTCCCACGGCAGACGAAGCAGGATCCGCCGTACCCGGGAGCCGGACTGCTCACGCAGCGCACGCTCAAGAACGCCGATGACTTTGCTCTGATAAGATGGCCAGAAGGGTGCCTGGCTATAATCGAAATAAGGGATAGCATTCATAAGATATGCTCCGTTATGCGCAGCCCACAGCGCGTCCTGCCCGTAGATGGATGAGCTGACGTGTTATGGTTTGCAGATGGGGTTGATGGAATACGTGAAGAACCGAAACTGAACGGGAAGATCAGGTCACCGACAAGGGGCGAACACCGGATACCGGTTCAGGATGAATGATCTCCGTTGACTTCGGTTCACATTATTAAGCAGGGCGGTAGATTTTTACCGACGGAGTGTTTCCAGGAGCGGAGGCTCAGGCCTTAAGCTTCAGAAGTGAGGCTTACGAGGACGCCCTGCAGCAGGACGTTCAGGAACTTCATTGCAGCCGTAGGCACACAGCCCGTCTTTTTGTTCTTCTTTCGCCAGATAATGCAGGGCACCGCGAATATTATCGATGCTTTCAGGCTCGTTATGGCGCACAGGAATGTTGATGTTGTATGCATAATGCGGCTGATATGTACAGCGGTGTGCCGAACCGCTGTTATGCGTAATAGACCGCCAGCATTCCGTAATCCGCTCCGCACTGGGATATATTTTTTTAACCCTCTGACGATCGATCCAGAAAACCGCATGCGCATGAAAACCATGATCAACCGTCCATTCAATCACCCAGAAGAAGCCAACAATATTTTCAAACTGTTCAACCTGCTCCAGCAGCATACGCAACTGCAATTCAAGCCGGCGATGATCAGGTTGTAAGAAATCAGGCGTCTCTTTCCTGTAGAAGAAATCCATGCGTAAGGCCCGCAGGCAGGAATAGCGTGCGACCAACTGATCGATGTGATGGTCAAGTAAAGCGGTAAAAAACCAGTTTGGTGTGTAAGATTTAAGCATGTTGATGACTCCTGAAAGTTAATGATGTTTTAAGCTCTGTGAGCGAATTAATGCTTTCGCTCATAATCAGATCTAAAACGGTAATAACTTACAGATGGTATTTATCAGGCATGCTGTAGCAGAATGGATACGACGGGTTATTAACGATACGCAGCATTATGCAGAAAGAAATGGATTATCTGATGGTATTTGCTAAAGAGATGAGATAAACGAGTAGCGAATAAAATACAGAATCAATAAACATCACGAAATACTGCAAAACACGCGATAAAAACCCACATTCAGAAGTTCAAGAAACATATTACGACTAATCACCATCATAAACTACAAACTTGCTCTCAGTGGTTCTAAAAACCGTGCACAAGGCCAACGCAATAAACTTATACGCACTCATTTAATCTGTTCTTAAGGACATGAACGTTAACAGCACACATTACCAGAGTAAAAAACACCACTGACATGATTTTTACCCTGCATCTTAAACAATACAACCCGAAACAAACATAATCAGGAATTCACTCTGTTGATTCTGTTGTTTACCCTGCTCGGTTAATCGTTACAGAATCATGGATACCTTATCAAAGGGTAAGCATTCGGCTAATCAGTGATGACAGAAGTATTGATATTTACCAGAATGGTTAAAACATATCAGATAAACAATCATTGTTAAGTAAATACAGCTCATGATGGATAAAATTAAAATAAATTATTATTTTACTGAAAACAGGAACAGATGGATATCAGCAATAGCGTAGTAGAGAATAACCTATCTGAACATCATATGAGTTACAGTAATTATGATTGAATGAAAGGGAAGTGGATATTGTGATAATGGTGACAAAAAAATATTCGAGAAGGACATGAGTGAATATAATTAGCTGAGGGTAAGAGTAATGGAATGTGTAAAGATAGAGTGAATATAATCGTAAAGATTGAGGTCATGTAAAAAAGAGAGTAAGTATAATAATAATAGTAATAAACCTAAATTAAAGGGAGTGTTAGAAATTCTGTGTCATTCCAGTAATATACAACCAAAAAGGAATGACACATGTCCCAACCCTTCGATTTCGATAAATCGCTTAAGGCACTCCAGTCCGGCCAAGCATTAACCGGCAAGGATGGTATCCTAACGCCATTAATCAAACAGTTAACAGAAACCGCTCTGGCCGCTGAACTCGACTCCCATCTGGCTCAGGATGTTGAAGTCAATCGTAAAAATGGTTCCGGAAAAAAGACCATTAAAGCCCCGACTGGCAGCTTTGAACTGGCAACTCCACGTGATCGTAATGGTTCTTTTGAACCCCAACTGGTGAAGAAGCACCAGACCACGCTGTCTGATGAGCTCGAGCGCAAGATCATTCGCCTGTTCGCGCTGGGGATGAGCTACCAGGATATCAGCCGGGAGATCGAAGATTTATATGCCTTCAGTGTTTCCACGGCTACCATCAGTGCGGTTACCGATAAAGTCATTCCTGAGTTAAAACAGTGGCAGCAGCGCCCGCTGGAGAAGGTTTATCCCTTCGTCTGGCTGGACGCCATTCACTATAAAATCCGCGAAGATGGGTGTTATCAGAGCAAGGCAGTTTATACCGTACTGGCACTGAATCTGGAAGGCAAAAAAGAAGTCCTGGGCCTGTATTTGTCGGAAAGCGAAGGCGCTAACTTCTGGCTGTCAGTATTAAGTGATCTGCAAAACCGTGGCGTTGAAGACATTCTGATTGCCTGCGTGGATGGGCTGACCGGCTTCCCTGAAGCGATAAACAGCATTTATCCGCAGACAGAGGTACAGTTGTGCGTCATTCACCAGATACGTAACTCGATTAAATATGTGGCGTCAAAACACCATAAAGCGTTCATGGCCGACCTGAAGCCAGTGTATCGTGCGGTGTCAAAAGAAGCAGCGGAAACGGCGCTGGATGAGCTGGAAGCGAAACGGGGGCAGCAATATCCGGTGGTGCTCCAGTCCTGGCGCCGCAAGTGGGAAAATCTGTCAGCGTACTTCCGCTATCCGGCGAATATCCGCAAGGTGATCTACACAACCAACGCGATAGAATCAGTCCACCGCCAGTTCAGGAAACTGACCAAAACCTAAAGGTGCTTTCCCGAATGAAAACAGCCTGTTGAAGCTACTTTATCTGGGACTGATGAACGCACAGGAGAAATGGACAATGCCCATCCAAAGCTGGAATTTGACATTGTCGCAGTTAGCCATTTATTTTGAAGGGCGGCTGAATAATGTGATGACGCTGTAGAGTTTTTAACGTGACACAGAATTCTGAACGCTCTCAAATTAAAATCATCGATATTTAACAAGTTTAAATTATTAAGATTATTTTAATCAAGATTAAAAGCATTACAACCTGGAAACTGACATTACTGATTACTACACTGGTACCTGAGGCTCACGGCCTCAGGTTATCTTTATATACTCTCAGAAGGATACTCTTACATTAGCCCAATAACGGCGTCCTTCATCGACCTGCCAGTTACCATCAATGGTATCGATATCCTCGCTCTTTCTGTCTGTGACGTTAAGAACGGCAAAATTAATCAGCGTGTCTGGCAGAATCTGGTAATTTAGACCAATATCCATAGATGTGAATCCATTACGAACGCGGGGAACCTTAGCACCATTTCTTTGTGCTGCCCAGATTTGTTTTCCCGTATAATTCAGAGATGAATAAAATGTAATATCCTGAGTGTAATCCCATTCCAGTTTTGCATTGGCTGCATGTCTGGGAGTTCTTTCCAGAGGTTCCCCTTTCAGCGACTTGCCATTGAGACTTTCGTCATCACTTTTTCGACGAGAGTCAGTAAATGTATAGTTTGCAGATACATGCCATTTATCATACACAGGAATCTGAGTTGCAAGCTCCACCCCTCTGATATTTGCCTCACCTACATTATCATAAATAAAAGTGTTTAACCCGGTGACTGGATCTTTTGTACCTATATCGTAACTGGTCAACTTATTTTTAAAATCAGTATTAAACAGCGTCGCGCTCGCCGAAAAACCACTATCATTACTATAAATAATACCGATCTCTTCGGTTACACTGGTCTCCGGTTTCAGGTCCCTGTTTCCATACATAATAGAGGCACCACCCTGCGTCAGTGTTCCAAATCCAGGACTCACCTCACGAATTGAAGGAGCCCGAAATGCTTTTGCGATCCCCCCTTTGAGTGTGAGATTATCGGTCAGGTTATAAACAGCGTACAATCTTGGATTCCAGTAACTGCCATAGATTTCATGATCATCGAGACGCAGTCCTCCAGTCAGGGCGAGAGAATCCGTTGCTGCATATTCATTTTCTATAAAAACAGCTTTCTGTTTAATTGAAACAGACTGTGTTTCTGTCGTTTTTTTACCCGTGGCTGAGTCATCACGGAGCTCTGCATGCTGAAATTGACCTCCGATGGTCAGTACATTTTCCGGCAGAAATGCCGTCACTTTTGCATCTATGATTGTGTTGGTTATTTCCGGTTTTCTTGACTCGTAATTAAGATCCCAATGATTATATTTATCTTTTTTACCTGATTTAACCTCACGAATAACTTTCTCCTGATAAACAGCAATTTCAGGATGCAGTATTTCGCCCTGGGCATTCCATGCTGCTACCCAGTGACTACGTGAATTATGCGTTTCTCTTTTACTGTTTGGTTGTTTAAGATTTCCCCGCATAGTCCAGGCATCGAGAGACTCACCAGGTGTTAATGTATGCACCTGGTTATTTTTTCCATATTCAAAAACAAACTTCTGGCTTTCAGTCGGAGTAAACTGGAGCGTTGCCGTTATATTCTTATTATCTTTTGCCGGTGTTCCCTGAGAGATACTATCTTCCTTGCGATAGTTCATTCCTCCATATAGCTGAAGACCAAGTTTATCCTTAATCAATGGGCCTGACAGATAGAAGTCATTTGTGGTTGAGTTACCAAATTTCCCATGTTCCTGAATAATCCCCCCAAGTCCAAGTACGCCATCCCATGTTTGGTTATTAACTGGTTTGGTTATGATATTAATGACCCCTCCGATGGCATCAGAACCATACAGGGAAGACATAGGGCCACGGATCACTTCAATGCGTTCAATTGCTTCCACAGGAGGGATAAATCCGGCTTCAAAACCGCCGCTGCCGTTTGGTCTGGATTCCCGACCGCTCTGACGTCGTCCATCGACCAGAATCAGCGTGTAATCGCCACTTAGACCACGTATACTGATATCCGGTTTTTCATTCCCACCAGTGATACTAATCCCTTCAACATCTTTTACTGCATCGACCAGATCTGAAACCGGTTTTTTTTGCAGTTGTTCTGAAGTAATGACTGAGACACTGGCCGGGGCATTTCTGAGCTGCTGAGTGAACCCGGAGGCAGTAACAACAAGCGTATCTTCTTTTTTATCAGAACTGGCATAACCTGATGATATAACTGCAGAACACATCACGGCAATGCCCGGAGCAATGATATATTTGTTCTTCATAAATTTCCCTTTGCCAAAGGCGTAATGATAATGATTTGCGTTAGCAAAGAGGGAATTTACAATGAACAGAAAAGAAGGTAAATCACATTTCGCTCATTCAGTTAACATTTTCGAATAATTTCCTGAACATGCCCGACTTGATGAGAACAGCAGAACAGCCCCTTTCTCCGGGGAACTCTTTACTGCATAATTTATAGTCCTGTCGAAGATGTAAGCTCTTTCATCTGGATATCTCCATCAACAACATTCCAGTAGAGCACACGAGAGCGACAGGGGACTGGCGTTATTTATTACGGTATGCTTATCTGATTTGGTAGAAAATAAAAATGGGCGACTGACCAGATATGGGAGTCTCCGGTCAGTCATTCGCTTGTAGATGCAGGACATAAGCGAACCAGGGCCCACTGCTTGTGCGCAAAAGCAAGGAGAGTTTACCCTGGCAGATTGAGTTACACCAGATCATCACCTCACTGACCAGTCAGAAATTCCGACTCATCTTCCACCACTAAACCTGCTCCATCCCAGTCCTGAACCTTCCCTCGCCAGCAGCCAGGATCGTACGGTTCACCACCATCCTCTTCAGTGAATGGCCGTAAGTGAGCAGCACCAAAATAAATCGGTACTTCTAATAACAGATAGTGAAAGCGTAAGGTGAAATATGAACATGAGAATGGAAGCAGATACATGACTTCAGGACGACTTTTTCAGAAAACGAGCTAAGGGCGTTGGCTGACGCCCTTACTGTGGCATAAGCTCAGGCACCGGATGCCGTTTTACAGGCTTCTCCTGCCATCCAGTAGACGTCCCGGCCCACGACTGCAACCATAATTACGTTGCCCGGAACCGTTATGCAACTTCGTTTTATTTTTCACGAGATAACTGGCTCTGTTCCGGGCTTTCTGCAGCGCTTCCACATCACCACGCTTGATCCAGAGCACAGCGGCTTCACCCGGCTTTTTGTCTGAAGCCTTCCTGGTATCAGAACATCCACCCGACAAAGGCGTATCACCGAAAGAAGGGCGAGCATCAGACGATGCTGGTTTACGAAAAGGCTTCCTCCTGGAAAAATGGACCAGGCCATCGCCTTGCCAGGGCTCAAGATGCAGGGCGCTGCACCATGCCTCCTGGATTATCGCCGCCAGCGAAGACGGTTCGCTGAAATCCCCGAGCGAGCACCAGGTATCTTTGTTGACCAGTAATATCACGTGATAATGTTTCCTGTTTTCTTCCTCTCCGAACTCCCGGCACCAGAAATAACGCAGGCTGGTTGCATACACACGCTGACCGGCACATCTTTTTTTCCGCTGGTAAGCCTGAATTTTTGCTTTCAGGGATTCGAAAAAACGGGAAATCACCGCAGAGTCCGGATCGGGATCCATGATGGTGGCAGGCATATACTCAGGAAACCGTAAATCCCCCCGGATTAACGAGACGGCACGGTGTTGCGCCAGGGCACTGTCGAGAATGCTGTCAAAACGGGTTAACCAGTAAGCATTGTGTATTGGTTGATTCATGATGAGAGATCTCCGTTGATTTGGATTGACTTCACATCATTAATCACCGCGGTAAAACTTTACGGCATCCCACCATTGCGCAACGCCAGTGTCTCCTGATTAAAACAGAATGAGTTCCCCATGAACGAAAAGATGGTAAAAACGAATGGATTTAAAAACGACAAACTCAGAAGGGAAAAGGATCCACAGAACATTCGAACAAAACACCAAAAACGCAAGCAGAACGCTTCCGGGCAATGCAAATCAACAACAACGCCAAAACCTGCAGCTTAACCACATCACTTAATCACGGATGCGAATGACACGTTTAAAACCTGCTTACAGATAACCCCGCCCCAGGAACAAAAACCACCAACATCAGAATCGATTTTCTTATCCTGAAAACGTTACGTTTCACTACGCACCATAAAAACGCTTAACCATCGATAACGTAAATCTCATCTGAATCACCTCCCCAAAACCAATCATCACGCTTTTTTTCAGAAAAAAGCCTTGCGCTGAGAAAAAACACTAGGGCCAGTTAATTATCTCATCAACCTCATCGTTACAAAATCATCCATAAAACCATTTAACAAAATCGTCGTACACAGTAAATCACGCCAGGTTATCTCAGTCGGATTTGCGTTTTACATAAAGACACTTGTTTCAGGTTAACGACTAAAAACACAAAAACTCAGAAAAGATTAAACGTAACTTCAGAAAATAGAATGTCATCTTGATTGCTTAAACAGGAAAGATTGTTTTGTAGCAGCTTTAAACTGATTTTAGCTAACGTAAAGATTTACTAAACTGGATGTGTATCAAATCAAACAATGTGTACAGCGATGCTTAATGAAAACACTTGTAGAGTTGTTTACGAGAATGCGTGTATAACACTTACTGAAATGCTTAGTAAAATACTTAGTAAAAATACGTGTATATAGTACCATTCCCGACATTAGCAACATTCTCAGACACTCATGCAGACTGAATGTTGGTTTCAGTTTTTCACGACCAGCATGGATCTTTGCTGGTCAAAAAACAGACAGGTTTACTCTGGAATTATTTTTCCAGGCCTCCCTGAAAAGACTATCCGGAGCACCCCGTTCGTCAGCTTCCATGTTGTCTTTTACCCCCGGAAAGTGATTGCGTTTTACAACCAGAATGACAGCCATACTGATTATGGCGTATCTCCGGCCCCTTCACATATGACATTCATGTCAGTCATTTCTTACTGCCTCACTCACCGGAGTTCTCCATACCAGATGAAGCAATAGTTCTGAACTGAACAGAAGCATAACAGCACACACAAGGAAATGACTGTGTCATAGATCCCGGAATCAGGATCTTAATGTCAGGAAAACAATGATGGTCGGGGATAACCAACAACAACCTGAGTACAGAAGAAAGCTTTCCCGCGCACGCCACCATCTTATGTAAGAGGATATGATGCCACCACTCACCTCAGAAGAACCGTCTCCGGGAGAACTTCACTGCATCAAAAATCCTTTTGCTGAGTTCTCACTCCCCAACATGGCAGCTACAGACATGCCCTGACAGAGCGTATGCGCATTGAGAGAAATAACCATAAATGATGAGAAGACACTCTATATAACGACAGCATGTTGAGGCATCAAAAATATTCATCTAAATATTTTAAGAATATTTTTCATTGCAAATTACAGGAAATAACATGATGTCAACATGATTTTGTTAAATATGCGAGATTAATCACATTGTAATTTTATGTATTTTTATGTAAATTAGAGAAAAGATCCCATGAGCGTTATTGCATTTTTTCTTATGTATGGATAAAAGGGAATTCAGACGAAATTTACTGACAGAGGAGTTGAGGAGAGGGGGTTAAAGAGTTTCATCGAGTTGGTTGTGCGTTTACACTCAGGGAGTTAATATCTGTGCATTCACCAGATGAATCTGCTCGTGTTTCTCGTCGGCTGGAATATGAGTATCACCGACATAACGATAAATTACGTTCTGATAATGCAGGCAGAGATGTTGTTCCGGAATGGGTTCAAAAAAAACCTGTAGCCGCATTCTGGGTATGGTGGTTCATATTACGTGTTCCTGACACCTTCACACGAATTCCATTGATTTGGGAGCAGTCTGAAAACAAGAATAACCTGTACGCCAGGTTGTTTCATAGTTCTCCTCTCCCGAGTGATGATAAATCCCGGATTGTTACAATCGATAAATGGCTCCGGGAATACAGAAAAGTTGTCGACGCAGTAACAGTCCTGGAATTCTTGTCTACCATTCGTTTTTTATGGTCGTATGCTGAAAAAGTGAATCCCATGAAATGGCTTGATCATCAAACGATTCATATTGACTGGGCATGGAGATATTTGTGCAGGCATAATTCCGGAAACGATTCTCTCTTTCCTGTCATTCAGAATTTTAAACCCTGTAACGACAGAGAAGCCCGTCTCGCCGTAATAGTTTCTGTCCGTGATATATTTATTAACATACGACCTTCCACTATTGAACAACAGCATTTAAAAGATCTCATTCAGCGTCAGAATGATTTTATCAGACGCATGAAATATTCGTATCAGAAAACGTTCCGGCATGAAAAAATGGAGCGACGGGTACAGATAAGTGCCCTGATTTCTCCGGAAGCCAGGAATGCACTCCGGGAAATGGCAAAAAAGAATAATCTGACGCAGGCTGAAATACTGGATAAACTCATCTTATCAGCTGATCGTCTGTTTATGCAGAAAACAGCAGGGGATTATTCCCGTTAATGAGTTCCACCGGAACAGTTTTTCTTTTTGCTGCTGTTTTTGCGTTTATGTTGTTCGTACCTCTCTTTTGAAGTACAAAGGAAGCTTCCATAAACATCGCGGATATATGAGTTGATACACTCCAGCATTCTCTCTTTTCGTGATTTCCCTTTTTCCTTCGAATCTTCACTTTGAACATTTATGTTCATCAGTTCTTCTATAAACTTATCCAGATTTTCCATGTCATAAAGCAGCATGAAAAACATCACATTTCCCAGTGATTCCAGTAACTGAGATTCAACCCTGTACCCATATTTTCTGAAACTTAGTCCTGTTAAAAATTGTTCAAACATTACCCCTGATACAAAAAGAGATTTTAATCCCAGTCGCTTATATTCCTGGTAAAAAAGTTCAAACGTCGGGGATGCTGAACGGCAAATAAACGAAGACAGCGCCCATGGATTAAAATCTGTGACACGCCTCCCCTCCCGCACTTCCTGCGGTGTCAGCGGTGGTTCAGCAATCCATGCGTCCAGCTTAGCCGAATCAATATCCCTGCTCAAAACCTCATACAAACTGCCCGTGAACGGTTGAGTCGGTTTTTTTGTTGTTTTACCTTCTGATTGTCTGAACCCATCCACTTTTCTTCGGATATTACGCTGGATCAGCATAAAAGGCGGGACATTAAGTGATAAACGTTTACCCGTCATGCGATACCATTGACCTACCTCAACCTTAATCCGTGTATCTGACCTTAGCTCAAGTGCAATTATGTTAAGCTGGTACAGATAACGCACCGTATAACAGTCAAAATGTTTTTCCGGATCAAACGGCTCTGACTGTTCTCCTCTGTACACGAGTCCGCTGCGCTGCAGTATTCGCTGGGTATCTTTCCAGGCCTTACTCTGAAGAATGGTGGTAACTCTGGCTTTATTAGCAATCTCACGCAGCGCATCACTTTGTTGTGCCGTCATCTCTTCCCTCCACACTTTGTCACTCCAGATTTTTTCACGCCCATATTACCTGAATGATAAGCCGGATTAGTGTGATCCGGTTCAGCGAAATCAACAGGATAACGGTATGTCATTCAGCCATTCTTCCCTCTCCGCACAAGTGAAATCATATCTGACGTTTCTTCCTGAAGAAATTCGCCAGAAAATCCTTGAACATCTCCACGGTGTTATTCATTACGAGCCCGTGATTGGCATTATGGGTAAATCCGGCACCGGCAAAAGCAGCCTGTGTAATGCCATTTTTCAGTCCCGTATCTGCGCCACGCATCCCCTGAACGGCTGCACCCGCCAGGCTCATCGTCTTACCCTGCAGCTCGGTGAACGCAGAATGATGCTGGTCGATCTGCCCGGCATTGGTGAAACACCGCAGCATGATCAGGAATACCGGACACTTTATCGTCAGCTGCTACCGGACCTGGATCTGATTATCTGGATCCTGCGGGCTGATGAACGTGCGTATGCTGCCGATATTGCCATGCATCAGTTTTTACTGAATGAGGGCGCAGATCCCTCGCGCTTTCTGTTTGTTCTCAGCCATGCCGATCGCGTGTTTCCTGCTGAAGAATGGAATACCACAGAAAAATGCCCGTCCCGTCACCAGGAACTCTCACTGGCAACTGTTACAGCCCGGGTGGCAACCCTGTTCCCTTCATCATTTCCGGTACTCCCCGTTGCTGCGCCTGCAGGCTGGAACCTTCCGGCACTGGTGTCACTGATGATCCACGCACTGCCATCACAGGCAACCAGCGCGGTGTATTCACATATCTGGAGGGAAAACCGCTCTGAACAGGCCCGGAAACTCGCACAACAGACTTTTGGTGATGCCATCGGGAAAAGCTTTGACGATGCCGTTGCCCGATTCAGCTTTCCGGTCTGGATGTTACAGCTTCTGCGTAAAGCCCGGGACCGCATTATCCGACTGCTGGAAACACTGTGGGATCACCTGTTCTGAACGTCCCGGTTTTTGCCCTGAGGAAACGTATACCTTTACACGACAACGGATTACGGCAGCCACTGCCGTATGCCGTCTGTCATTATCAATAACGCACTCTTTAATTTCAGAGGTCAGTCATGAATACCAGAATTCTTTTTCCCCTGCTGTTCACTGTGGCATCATTCTCCACCTCCGCCGGCAACTGGGCTGTCAAAAACGGCTGGTGTCAGACCATGACGGAAGA
>ERZ1106961.206-NODE-206-length-33065-cov-192.968767_pt1 | contig 33065 bp, 41 predicted proteins | sample MGYA00403680_ERZ1106961 | MGnify/ENA primary metagenome ERZ1106961 (study PRJEB35170, sample SAMEA104062419) | human gut metagenome | biome: human gut; feature: human-associated habitat; material: faeces | place: Denmark | collected 2012-06-08 ... | reverse complement strand
ATGCGTTTATTGAGGGGATGACGCTGCATTTTGTCACCGACCGTAAGCCGCTATCACGCGAGGAGATTTTGAGGATGGTTGAGAGGATTGCTGGGTAGTAGATAAATTTCAGGCAACAAAAAACCCATTTATGTAAACGGGTTAATGAAAACAATAAGTTAGAGTAAAAACAATAAGTTGGGTTGGTGGTCAGTGGTGGTTATTACGGGGTAATGCCAACCGCTGCCGCCACTTTGTCGCCACTTGGCAGCGTTGCCAGAGGATTGAAACGGAGCGCCGTTTCCAGATGATCCGGTGCCAGATGTGCGTAACGCATCGTCATTTTTATATCGTGATGTCCGAGGATTTTTTGCAAAGCAAGGATATTTCCACCCGACATCATGAAATGCGCCGCAAACGTATGGCGCAGAACGTGTGTCAGTTGACCGCGAGGGAGCACGATAGACGTTTTTTCCATCACGGATAAAAATTGAAAATAGCAGTCTGTGAAGAAATTGAAACCATCAAGCGCCATGATCTCTTCGTAAAGCTCTTTACTGATAGGGATGCTTCTGTTTTTCTTCCCCTTCGTTCTTACAAAGGTAATTCGGTATTTAGTCACCTGTGAACGGGTAAGATTTATTGCTTCTCGCCAGCGTGCGCCTGTGCTTAAGCATATCTTGACTACCAGTGCCAGAATTGGGTCCTGACGTTTGCAATCAGCCAGCAATTCAACAATCTGCTCATGGGTAAGCCATGCCATCTCTTTTTCTGCGATGGTGAATTTTCGCATGTTCTCCAGTGGGTTCGGATACGACCATTCGCCCAGACGGGATAGTTCGCTAAAAACACTACTTAGATAGCTTTGCTCCAGGTTAATGGTGACCGGGCTTGCTCCTTTCTTCCATTTCTCGCTGAAGTAGATCTCGCCTGTCAGTCGTTTATCTCGATAGTGGGCAAACATTTTAGAGGTGAGATCGGTTGCAAGAGGATTGCCCAGAGCGTCAACCATCAACAGCAATTTGTCATAGACATGCTGCCCAGCTGTCAGAGATTTACCATGTAGTTTGAACCATAGCTCAACCACGTCTTTCAGTGTTCGACGATCCACTGATTCACCCAGCCAGGGCTTTGCTTCGGTTTCTTCCATCGTGTGACGCTCAAAAGCCAGTGCTTCGCCTTTGGTGGCGAATTGTTTACGCACACGACGCCCACTTCGTCCGGCGGGGTAACATTCGCAAAGCCATTTTCCTGTGGTGAGTTTTCGTACTGCCATAAAAAAGCCCTCCAGTAGAGAGCATTTTTACTGTATGTATAACCAGTGTCAATGTATGAAATCCTACGACCATACATCTCACTGAAGCCATAATGAAGTTGGCTATTCTTTTTGCTATGTGAGCATGTAACTTTTGCGGTTAACCTGCGGCTCATTTTTATTTTAGACGCAGATATAAAAGCAAAAGTTATCGTGAGTTTTTAGTACAGATTTTTTTGGATTTACTAATAGTTCCATCATTGCAAACGAATTTGCCATCTGAGGTACAGTGAGAAACACCTCCCTTTTTCCCTGAGCAGGGATAATTTCTAGCATAGGTAGCTAGTGGGTTTAATAACAAAGAACATGACAAAACCACAAAAAATACCTTACCAAGCATAGTTTCCTCCCGGTACTATTTAACATATTTGACTGTTAAACTTATAATTTTACCAATTATTTCAATGTCTTCTATCTTACATTCGAAGGCTCTGTTTCCACCCTCGACGAAGATTCTTCCACCGGGTAAACGAGTGATGTCACGGATCGTTATTTCGCCATCAATACTTATTACCCATTTACCATCACGTATATCATCAAAATCTTTATCACAAATAAATTCAGAATTGTTATCTGTGATGACAAAAGGTTTTTTAAACGTAGAGGGTAGAAATTCCTTATCAAAAATATAAAAACCGTCTTCACGCAAGGCACCATCAGATAATACATATTTAGCAACTTCCATAGTATTTGTATTACCTGAAGTTTGCTTTGAACCATGCCCTGTTGTTAGCCAATTAAGCGAGGTGCCCGTTTCAAGGGCGCACTGGATTACCCAATCAGCAGGAAAAGTATCACGCATATATCGTGTGGCTAACGTGCTTTTTGAAATACCAAGGTGATCAGCTAAGGCTTGACGCGTCTTGTAACCGTAAGCCTCAACAATTCGTTCTATTACTGCTTTTCCTCCTTGGGTGAAATTCATGTGGATTTCATTATCGAACAGAATAGGTGAGGAGTGAACTTTATCGCAAAATCCATCTTCGGTTTGTTTTTCAGCATGTTGTTCTAGTGAAGTAGGTGACATTCCTTCTTTAACACCTGAACCAAATGCTAACCATTCAATTGATGCGCCTGTCTCGATCGAGCAGATAACAACCCAATCAGCTGGAAATGTATCGCGGGCATATCTGTTAGCCATCGTGCTTTGGGAAATACCTAGATGATTACAGAATGCCTGGCGTGACTCGAAGCCATAAGCCATGAGGATCCGCTCAATTACTTTCTGACCACCGCGATTCTGTATGACAACGGCTTTCATATCGTCATTGATGTGGCGAAATGTGAATTTTTGAGTTGACATATTCTTTATGCGAACCTATTCTCCGTTTTGTGATGTTGTCGTCACGATTAAAACCAGCTCACCACAAGCTAAAAGGAGATGTTGCATCATGACCCCTAACATTTCAATAACTCTGAATACGCCACACGTCACAATTGAGCGTTATAGCGAACTTACTGGTCTTTCTATCGACACCATCAACGATATGCTGGCTGATGGTCGCATCCCTCGCCATCGCCTTCGGAAAGACAAGAAAAGAGAAAAGGTAATGATCAACCTTGCTGCTCTTACCGTTGATGCACTTACTGATTGCAATGTTGTATTCAACTAGTTCCATTTTGGGATACATCAGGGGTGTCGACTATGTTTGATTACCAAGTTTCCAAACATCCACATTTTGATGAAGCCTGCCGTGCATTTGCACTGCGCCACAATCTGGTGCAACTGGCAGAACGTGCAGGCATGAATGTGCAGATTCTGCGGAACAAGCTGAACCCAGCTCAGCCTCATTTATTAACCGCACCAGAAATCTGGCTGCTTACCGATCTGACTGAGGATTCAACGCTGGTAGATGGTTTTCTGGCACAGATTCATTGTCTGCCATGTGTACCGATTAATGAGGTGGCAAAAGAGAAACTGCCACATTACGTCATGAGTGCAACCGCAGAGATCGGGCGTGTTGCTGCAGGTGCAGTATCTGGCGATGTAAAAACCAGTGCAGGTCGTCGTGATGCTATCAGCAGCATTAACTCTGTAACACGACTGATGGCGCTGGCTGCTGTTTCATTGCAGGCCCGTTTACAGGCTAACCCTGCGATGGCGAGTGCAGTTGATACCGTGACTGGCCTCGGTGCTTCATTCGGTTTGCTGTGAGGTGCTTATGCTGACGAAAGAACCATCATTTGCATCGCTGCTGGTAAAACAAAGCCCGGCAATGCACTACGGTCACGGCTGGATCATGGGTGAGGATGGTAAACGCTGGCATCCATGTCATTCACAAGATGAATTGCTGTCTGAATTGACCACGAGGAAACGGAGAAAGTCCAAATGTATGCGGCAGAAAGTGAAGTGGTTTATCAGTTTCGTTACAGAGGGGAGAGTTATTCAGTACCTGAAGATGATTTGCTCTGTTGTTATCCGTCGTTGTCGGGCGATGGCAGTTACTTTTTCACGCTAAAGGATGGGACGTTTTTACGGGGAGAGCAGGTTAAAGAGACGGTACGAAAAAATGTATCTCCCCTTGAGCTTTACCGTAAGAACAAAGAACGATAGTTGCGTTTTGGGGATATGAATTATGGCAATTAATGGCGCTGCGGCGACTGTTCCATTAAGCCCCGGTGAACGCCTGAATGGACTTAACCACATTGCGGAGTTAAGGGCGAAAGTATTTGGCCTGAATATTGAGTCAGAGCTTGAGCGGTTTATTAAAGATATGCGTGATCCACGGGATATCAATAACGAACAAAATAAACGAGCACTGGCTGCTATATTCTTTATGGCAAAAATTCCAGCTGAACGTCATAGCATCAGCATTAATGAGCTGACCACTGACGAAAAGCGGGAGTTGATTAAAGCAATGAATCATTTTCGTGCAGTGGTGAGCTTATTTCCCAGACGGCTAACCATGCCGAATTAACCAACTAATGAAATTAATGGCGTAAACCCGCCGGGAATCCCTTTATCTAAATTCAGGAGAATTGATTATGCGTAATATTGAAACCCTCACGACCAAAACCGGACCGGATGACGCAGGGCTTAATATTTTACTGACAGAGGCTCGTCTGGAAGAGCGCCGGGCAAGGGCTGAAGCAATGGCAGCTCGCCTTGATAGCCTGGCGTGTCATATCACATCTCGCCAGCTAAACCACGTCGAAGCAGCAGAACTGCTGCGTGTGACCGCTGAAGCAATCCAGAACGAAGCGCAGGAGATCCACTGATGGCTGATGCAATGGATCTCGTACAGCAGCGAGTTGAAGAAGAACGCCAACGTCATATCCGTGCTGCCCGTGCCAAAACGCCGGGTGTGTCCCGCGTGCTTTGCGTTGAGTGTGAAGCGCCAATTCCGCCAGCACGCCGTCGTGCCATTCCGGGTGTGCAGCTTTGCATTACCTGTCAGGAAATCGCAGAGCTGAAAGGCAAACATTACAACGGAGGTGCTGTATGAGCACCATCCTGAAATGGGCGGGAAATAAAACCGCCATAATGTCCGAACTGACAAAGCATCTTCCTGCTGGCCCGCGACTGGTTGAACCTTTCGCGGGTTCCTGTGCAGTGATGATGGAGACGGATTACCCCAGCTATCTTGTTGCGGATATTAATCCTGATTTAATCAACCTCTATAAAAAGGTTGCTGCTGATTGTGAGGCGTTTATATCTCGTGCCAGAGCTTTATTTGAGGAAGCAAACAGGGAGGTGGCTTATTACAACATAAGGCAGGAGTTTAATTACTCCACTGAAATTACTGATTTCATGAAAGCGGTATATTTTCTGTATCTCAATCGACATGGTTACCGTGGGTTATGTCGCTATAACAAGAGCGGGCATTTCAACATTCCCTACGGTAATTATAAAAATCCGTATTTCCCTGAAAAAGAAATTCGCGCATTTGCAGAAAAGGCCCAGCGAGCAACGTTTATCTGCGCCAGCTTTGATGAAACGCTGGCGATGTTGAAGGCGGGGGATGTGGTGTATTGCGATCCGCCGTATGACGGTACGTTTTCCGGCTATCACACTGACGGCTTCACTGAAGATGACCAGTATCACCTGGCATCTGTTCTTGAACATCGGTCATCAGAAGGACATCCGGTCATTGTTTCTAACAGTGACACATCCCTGATCCGTTCGCTGTATCGCAATTTTACTCACCACTACATCAAGGCAAAACGCAGCATCGGTGTGGCAGCTGGCGAGGGTAAATCAGCAACAGAAATCATTGCTGTTTCCGGGCCGCGCTGCTGGGTGGGATTTGATTATTCGCGTGGCGTGGACAGTTCTGCCGTGTACGGAGTTCGTGCATGAGTCATGCCGATATGAACAACTGCTGCGGCTTTAACGAGGCTGCCGCAGCATTCTCATGGAACAGCCCGAAAAAGGCCATTAACCCTTATCTGGACCCGGCGGAAGTTGCGCCGGTTTCTGCGCTTTCAAACCTGATCACTCTGTACGCTACCGATAACGAGCAGGAACAACTGCGCCGCGAGGCACTGAGTGATCAGGTCTGGGAGCGTTATTTCTTTAATGAATCCCGTGATCCTGTCCAGCGCGAAATGGAGCAGGATAAGCTCATTAGCCAGGCAAAGTTGGCGCATGAGCAGCAGCGTTTTAACCCGGACATGGTCATTCTGGCTGACGTCAACGCCCAGCCTTCCCATATCAGCAAGCCGCTGATGCAACGTATTGAATATTTCAGCAGCTTGGGCAGGCCAAAGGCTTATTCCCGCTATTTGCGTGAGACGATTAAGCCATGTCTGGAACGACTGGAGCATGTACGCGACAGCCAGCTATCTGCATCTTTTCGTTTTATGGCAAGCCATGAAGGGCTGGACGGTCTGCTGATCCTGCCTGAAATGAGTCAGGATCAGGTGAAACGCCTGTCTACCCTTGTCGCTGCGCATATGAGCATGTGTCTTGATGCCGCTTGTGGTGATTTGTACGCCTCCGATGATGTTAAGCCAGAAGAAATCCGCAAGACATGGGAAAAGGTGGCTGCAGAAAGCCTGCGACTGGATGTCATACCGCCTGCGTTTGAGCAACTCCGCCGGAAAAGAAACCGCCGCAAACCTGTGCCTTATGAACTCATTCCGGGTTCGCTGGCGCGTATGCTGTGCGCAGACTGGTGGTATCGGAAATTATGGAAGATGCGTTGCGAATGGCGGGAAGAGCAGTTGCGTGCTGTCTGCCTGGTCAGCAAAAAAGCATCTCCCTATGTCAGCTATGAAGCCGTGATGCATAAACGTGAGCAGCGCCGTAAGTCGCTGGAGTTTTTCCGTTCTCATGAACTGGTGAACGAAGACGGCGACACGCTGAACATGGAGGATGTGGTAAACGCCAGCAGCAGCAACCCGGCGCATCGCCGCAACGAGATGATGGCCTGTGTTAAAGGCCTGGAGCTTATCGCGGAAATGCGTGGTGACTGCGCCGTTTTCTACACCATCACCTGTCCGTCACGTTTCCATTCCACGCTAAATAACGGCAGGCCAAACCCGACCTGGACCAACGCGACAGTAAGACAAAGCAGCGATTATCTGGTCGGCATGTTTGCTGCATTTCGTAAGGCTATGCACAAAGCCGGGTTGCGCTGGTATGGCGTGCGGGTGGCTGAGCCGCATCATGACGGCACAGTTCACTGGCACCTGTTGTGTTTCATGCGCAAAAAAGACCGCCGCGCCATTACTGCATTACTGCGTAAGTTTGCCATCCGTGAAGACCGTGAGGAGCTGGGCAATAACACGGGGCCACGCTTTAAGTCTGAGCTGATAAACCCGCGCAAAGGAACGCCGACAAGCTACATTGCGAAATATATCAGTAAGAATATTGACGGGCGTGGTCTGGCTGGCGAGATCAGTAAGGAAACGGGTAAATCCCTGCGTGATAACGCTGAATATGTTAATGCCTGGGCGTCTCTGCATCGTGTTCAGCAATTCCGCTTCTTTGGCATTCCGGGGCGTCAGGCTTACCGTGAACTGCGATTGCTGGCTGGTCAGGCGGCAAGGCAACAGGGTGACAAAAAAGCAGGTGCGCCGGTACTGGATAACCCGCGCCTTGATGCCATCCTGGCTGCTGCTGATGCTGGTTGTTTTGCCACCTACATCATGAAACAGGGCGGCGTACTGGTTCCCCGCAAATATCACCTCATCAGAACCGCTTATGAAATCAACGAAGAGCCAACCGCCTATGGCGATCACGGTATTCGTATTTATGGCATCTGGTCACCCATTGCAGAGGGCAAGATCTGCACTCATGCAGTGAAGTGGAAAATGGTTCGTAAGGCCGTTGACGTTCAGGAGGCGGCAGCCGACCAGGGCGCTTGCGCCCCTTGGACTCGTGGCAATAACTGTCCCCTTGCTGAAAATTTGAACCAACAGGAGAAAGATAAATCAGCTGATGGGGACACCAGAACGGACATTACCCGCATGGATGACAAGGAGTTGCACGATTACCTGCACAGTATGAGCAAAAAAGAGCGCCGGGAACTGGCAGCAAGGTTACGCCTGGTTAAACCGAAACGGCGTAAAGACTACAAACAGCGAATTACAGACCATCAGCGACTGCAGCTCGTCTATGAGCTGAAGTCCAGAGGATTTGATGGCAGCGAGAAAGAGGTCGATTTACTCCTTCGCGGCGGCAGTATTCCGTCAGGAGCAGGCTTGCGTATCTTCTATCGGAACCAGCGTTTGTGGGAAGATGATAAGTGGCGGAACCTGTATTAATTACGCGGATTAACAATTCGTGCTCTTAATAATACCAGGCATATCAGGCTGATGAACGTAAAAAAACGTTTTACATCAGTAAGATTATTATATACTGTAAATATAAACAGTGGTTATGCATACAGTATTGCTTGTGGTGTCATAGGAGGAAAAATGCAGGACTATTTTTTGGAGTCTTTGAAGCTCCAGCGCATTGATTTTTTTCTTAAGCTTGTAGCGGCTAGTGAGTGTAGTGATGAAGAGAAGGGGCTGGCTCTGCAGTGGGTTTCAGAGCTGACTGATGAGTTGATGGCGAAAATTCGTGCCCATGAATATAACCGTGTAATGGATCTTCTCGGTTAGCAGCAGGGGCGTTGCTGGCGTGAGAACTAGATTCTCGCGTCAGCAAGGTCAACTAAGGATTGAAACAGAAAGCCCTTGAAAACAGTAGCAAGTTGCCTATTATCTACGCTGTATTTAATCGATGTCATTGGCTGTAATACCTTAAGTGATATTGAAAGGCGGTGTGGGGAATGGATCTGGCTAAAGTTGAAGAACGCGTCCGAAGAGTCATAGGGACAATGGAGTCTGCCGAGCTTGATGAATATTTTTGGGGTAAGCGCTCGGGTTTGGGAGACTCATTACCTCCGTATTATCTCGTTTATTTTCTTTTGGTAGATTTACTGAAATTTAAAAATCGTGGGGTTGATGAGAAGATTTCTTTTTCTATCCCAGTCCGGATTGATGGGACTGTCGTAATTATAGAACATCGTAAACTTGGTTTAGATATATTTATCAAGAGTGATGATGATATAGAGCAAGCTAAAACTGTTTTGAGACATATTTGCGCAGGGGTTAAAGCTGCTACGAATTTTTTTGACTCGCTTGCAGACAATGCAGCAAAGACTTCAAATCTAAATGTTAATAACAATGCTAATTCTCTTTATGATAGGTTTTGCTATTTTTTAGAGCTATATAAACAGAAGCTTGATGAAGTTGCTGCTGGCCAAGAGTCTAAACTGGAAGTTGATAGTGAGTTTAAGTCTGATAATTTTTTCAGCCTGTTACAATCCACTTTTGAACAATCAAATAAGATAATTGAACTCCGAAGAGAGGCTATGTGGTTAGCAACGTCTGCAATTGAGTCATTTTTCAATTGGACCGAGCATGTTTTCATTCTTATTGCAATCTTGAAGGGTGAGATAAAAAATGGGAATGATGTGGCTGATAAAGTTGGAAAAGAATGGGGGGAGAAATTCAAATTAGCCATTGATATTAACTCTTCCAGTCTAAAATTGTTCTATGATCGTTTACTTATACTCAGAAAACAGGTGCGTAATTTTGTAGCCCATGGCGCCTTCGGTAAGGATGGGCAAGCATTGGAATTTCACTCAAGTGTAGGGGCTGTGCCACTATTGCTGCCTCATCGAGAAAATAAAGAACGTTTCAAGTTTGGAAATGGTGTGCATTTTTTGGCACCTGAAGCAATGCAATTAATTAACGATTTTCTTGAAAATTTGTGGCAGGGAAAACTGTCCCCAGCAAAAATTTATATTGAATCTGGATGTCCTTTAATACTATCTTACGTAACTAATGGAACCTATGCGGAGGCGATGAAATCAGAAAGGAATATGGACTTATTTGTTAATTACTTAACTCGTGAGATGGATAATGCCGCAAACATGGATTGGTAAACTCTAGGTGTGGGTTACAAACACACAAAAAATCTTCCTGAGTTAGGTGTTATCCCAACCCAAGGCTGTGTCAGGAAAACTTCATATGGCGCATGAGATCGCATGATAGTATGACGATCGTTTTCGCTGATGCCAGCCAGAACTGGCGTGCTTTTGCTTATGTCATGCAGGTGCATGAAAACCACTATATAAAGTGGGCAGGCGTGGCGGGGATACGATTGCGCGCAGAAGATTATTATTGGTACACTGTCGGTGACTCTCTACGCAGATCTTACACATTAATTTCTAATGGGGCATGCTATGATCTTTCTAAGTCATAATCACCGTGACAAAAGGTTTGTAAGTGTTATAGCGGAAAAACTAGCAGATGTTTATGGGCGTGATAACGTATTCTACGATTCTTGGTCTATCCAACCCGGAGAGGGTATTATTGACAAGATGAATTTAGGAATGGAGAATGTATCGTTCTTTTTCTTTTTTGTCACAGAAAATAGTTTGGCAAGTAACATGGTAAAAATGGAATGGCAAAATGCTTTAATTAAGGCATCGTCCGGGAAGTGTAAATTTATACCAATACGTTGCCAGAATATATCCTTGCCTGCTCTGCTTACTCAAACGCTATATATTGATCTTTATTCGTATGGGATCGATGTGGCAATAAGACAAATTATAGATGTCATTAATCAACAAAATACGTATATTCCTAATCCTGAGAAGTATTCAAACCTCTCCTATGATATTAAGGATGGTGATGGGGGTAAGATAGTGAAATTATCAGCAATGGATTTTTTAGAACCAATTGCTGATTTTATGATGATTATGGATAATACAATTAAGCATGATGATGTTGTTGTTATGGTCAATGGAGAAAGCACATTCACTCAGGGGTTTATTGAAAATGCATCTTTAGAAAATGGTATGAAAGTAAGTGGTGCCACTGTTGGCCTAAATCGGGGGTTAACACCAACGATGCCAATGTATGTTTCTCTTAGGTTAAAGGATGGTTCACCTTTGAATATATTTGCGGTGCTACATCGAGTAAGTACCGAGCGTTATGCTCCTATACCACATAAAGCCGATGATGCCTTTAGAGTAAAATAAAAAGCAATATGGTGGCTATATAATTAAGGCCACCAATTTATATCTCATAAACAATAGGATGAAAATGCAATAACTTTCTCACCCAGCCAATGGTTTAACTCCTCCATGCGTTTCTGTAATGGCAAAAGTTCATTGCGCACAAACACATTTGCGGCCTTCTCCACATCCCCAAACCCTCCAACATTATTAGGCATAATCCCCATCATTTGCGGCGGCACGCGGTGCGCAGCCATCATGTCATCGCGGCTCACGTTCTTGATATTCAAAAACTCATCCTTCGCCGCCACCTCTGACAACGGGATAATCTGAAGCCCGTCCTTTTTGCCGTTAGGCGAGTACATAAACAGGTTGCGGAAGTTACCCGGACCTTTGGCACTTTTCATTGCATTGCGGAGGTTGTTCACGTCCTCCTGGTTCTGCGCAGCATCGGTCATGTACATGATGAAGCCTGCATGACTACCGTTAATGTAATACTTGCGGCGGAACAGCGTGGCGGACTCATTGAGCAGGGCGGACGGAATGGCAGAAAGATAGCCGGGCAGGCCGTAGATCTCCTGGTTAATGTCCGGTTCCATCAGATGAAAAATGCTGCCTTTCGTGAACTGATACGGCTGGGTTGTCATACCGTATTGCACAAACCAGTAGGTATCCAGGTCTAACCCGCGTCGGGTGTATTTTGCCAGAGCAGGCTCAAGGGCGATAACTTCACCGAAGCGGTTCGTGCGTTTCTCCAGGTAGGCGTTACCAAATACCAGATAGTCCTGCACAAAACGTGAAAAAGCCTGCTGGCTGAGCAGCGGGTGAGGGATGTAGGTACTGGTCAGAATGTTGCATTTCACCGCAATTGGTGAACTGTGATGCACGGCGGCGCGGAAGGTGCGCGCCAGTCCGTCAAAGCTTACTGGCGGCTCATACCAGCGATCTGTCTGTACGCATTCCACATAGTCCAGCAGTTCTCGGCGGTCCAGAACAGGAACGGGATCGCCGAAGCTGAATGCTTCGGCTGTAGTTTGACTTTTAAGCTGGATCTGTTTCGTCGCCGCAGCGCGGTTCTTCTTACTCTTTCCCATCAAAAAATCTCCACAATATTGCTGGTATTGGCGGACTCGCCTTGCAGCGGTTCGTTAAACAGTGCGTGCATCGTTGCCCAGGCCAGATCCGCATGGCTGGCTTCTTCGCTGCGGCTGGCTTCATAGGTCGGGCGGTTGCCACTGGCGGTGGTGGAGCGACGGATTGCCATAAAGGACTGCGCTATGTCGGTGTGTCCGGCGTCAAACTCCAGACGGCGGTGGCTGATAATGTCGTAGGCCTTGAGTACCAGGGCGTTTTTAACGTTGGGGTTGTAGACAAACTCCCGGACGGCAGGAAAGAATGCTTTCACGTTCTCGTAAACCCCGTGGCCGACGCCAGTTGAGTCGATGCCGATGTATGTCACGTTGTACTGTTCGGTCAGTTTTTTGATGGCGTCAGCCTGGGCGCGGAAGTCCATCCCGCGCCACTGGTGACGCTCAAGAATGCGGAACTTACCGCCCGGCACGGCTGGCGGTGCCACCACCACGCACCCGGCGCTGTCGCCGTTCTGCGTACCTTTTGCCGGGTCATAACCGATCCACACCTCGCGCCAGCCAAACGGGCGCAGCGCCAGTGCATGAAAGTCGGTCCAGACTTCCCAGCTGTCCACCATGCACGCCTGCAGCTCGCTGAGCGGGAACACGGACGCGAGATCGTCCACAAACTCGCACATCAGCAGGTTCTGGTATTCGTCCGGGCTGTACTCCATGCGCAACTGGTCAAGGTCGAACAGGTTACAGCCGCCGCGCACCGCATCTTCCACGGTGACTATCTGGCGGTACTGCCCGTCTGCGCACAGCAGGCCGGGGGCCAGATTGCGGTGGGACAGGTCGATGTCCACCTTATCGGCTTTGTTGCGCCCTCGGTTGAACAGCGCACCGGACCAGAACGGATAAGCACTGTGTGTCAGGCTGGATGGCGTGGAAAAATAGGTTTGTCGCCATTTTTTGTGAATAGCCATACCGGAAGCCACTTTGCGCAGCTCCTGGAATTTCGGTATCCAGAAATATTCATCCAGATACAGGTTGCCGTGGTAACTCTGGGCCGTGCGGGCATTGGTGCCGAGGAAGTAAAGCGTGGCCCCGTTAGGAAGCACCATCGGATCGCCTTTCAGCTCCACCTCCACTTCTTTGGCGAAGTCGATGATGTACTGCTTAAAGACGTGGGCCTGTGCCTTACTGGCGGAAAGGAAAATCTGGTTACGCCCGGTAAGCAGGGCGTCAATCAGGGCTTCACGGGCAAAGTAAAAGGTCGCGCCGATCTGGCGTGACTTCAGCAGATTGCGGATGCGGTTGGTTTTTCCGGCTTCCCACCAGTGGCGCTGGTAGTTGAACATGGAGGAATGGAAGATTTCTTCCAGCTTCTCAATCTGCTCATCGGTGAAAACATTCTTTTCCGGCTGACGGCGTGGGCCTTTGTTGCGGTTGGCGACGTTTGGGTTTAAGTCGGCTTCGTTGCCGCCATTGTTAAACTTGCCGATCCGCGCGTGGCGCTCCGACTGGCGCGCCAGCAGGTCAATCTCTTTGAAATCTTTCCCTTCTTTGTGCTCCTTCATGATGAGCTGGCAGTAGCGTGCGGCGGTGGTGAGCTGCATCTGATCCAGCGGCCCATAGTCACCCCACTTGTCGCGTTTTTTCCAGCTGTGAACGGTTGCAACTTTCTCGCCCAGCATTTCAGCTATGCGGGCTACGCGGTATCCCTGAAAGTACAGCAGCATGGCCTGCCGACGGGGATCGAGATCTGCGGGTGTCAGTGTGGTGTTCATGGCACAAACCTACAGCCTTGAATGAAGGCTTTCCCCGCCTGTGGTTTGTGTGGTTGTCGGTACAAATACCGCGCATTGTTTCACTGCCCCCATCACCGCAACCATAAGGCTCCAGTAAGTTTTTTCTAACGGAGCACGGCTCATGACAGTGAAAGCAAAGCGTTTTCGCATCGGGGTGGAAGGTGCCACCACCGACGGACGCGAAATCCAGCGTGAATGGCTGGAACAGATGGCAGCCAGCTACAACCCGGCGGTGTACACCGCGCTGATTAACCTTGAGCACATCAAGTCTTATCTGCCGGACAGCACCTTTAACCGCTACGGCAAGGTGACGGCGCTGTTTGCTGAAGAAATCACGGAAGGTCCGCTGGCGGGCAAGATGGCGCTGTATGCCGACGTTGAGCCAACGGAATCCCTGGTGGAACTGGTGAAAAAAGGCCAGAAATTATTCACCTCTATGGAAGTCAGCCCGAAGTTCGCTGATACGGGCAAAGCCTACCTGGTCGGGCTGGCTGCCACTGATGATCCTGCCAGTCTGGGTACGGAAATGCTGACATTCAGCGCCAGTGCAGCCCATAACCCGCTGGCAAACCGCAAGCAGAATCCTGCCAATCTCTTTACCGCCGCAGAGGAAACGGTGATCGAACTGGAAGAAATCCAGGAGGACAAGCCGTCCCTGTTTGCCCGCGTCACGGCGCTGTTCACCAAAAAAGAGCAGTCCGACGATGCCCGGTTCTCTGATGTGCATAAGGCCGTGGAGCTGGTCGCCACTGAGCAGCAAAACCTGAGCGCACGCACCGAAAAATCCCTGTCTGAGCAGGAAGAACGCCTGTCTGAGCTGGAGACAGCCCTGCAGTCACAGCTGACCGCCTTTAACGAACTGGTGGACAAGCTGAGCCATGAAGACAGCCGCCAGGACTACCGCCAGCGTGCAACGGGCGGTAACGCCCCCGCTGACACTCTGACCAATTGCTGATGGAGCACAAAACCTGATGAAGAAGAATACCCGTTTTGCTTTTAACGCTTACCTGCAGCAGCTGGCGCGTCTGAACGGTGTGGCAGTTGAAGAACTGTCCAGCAAGTTCACCGTGGAGCCGTCTGTACAGCAGACGCTGGAAGACCAGATCCAGCAGTCCGCCGCTTTCCTGACGCTGATTAACGTCACGCCAGTGACTGAGCAGTCCGGTCAGCTGCTGGGGCTGGGTGTTGGCAGCACCATTGCCGGAACCACTGACACCACCGCGAAAGAGCGTGAACCTGTCGATCCGACGCTGATGGTCGATGTGGAATACAAATGCGAACAGACCAACTTTGACACAGTGCTGACCTACGCGAAGCTGGACCTGTGGGCGAAGTTTCAGGATTTCCAGGTGCGTATCCGTAACGCCATCGTGAAACGTCAGGCACTGGACCGCATCATGATCGGCTTTAACGGCGTGAAGCGTGCGAAAACCTCCAACCGCAGCGAAAACCCGCTGCTGCAGGATGTGAACAAAGGCTGGCTGCAGAAAATCCGTGAGGATGCACCGGATCACGTCATGGGCAGCACCACCACGGGCGGGGAAACCACTCCGGGCGCGGTGAAAGTCGGGAAAGGTGGCGAATATGCCAACCTGGACGCCGTAGTGATGGATGCCGTCAATGAGCTTATCGATGTGGTCTACCAGGACGATGACGATCTGGTGGTGATTTGCGGTCGTGAACTGCTGTCTGACAAGTATTTCCCGCTGGTCAACAAAGAGCAGGAAAACAGTGAAAAACTGGCTGCCGATATGATCATCAGTCAGAAACGCATGGGTGGCCTGCAGGCCGTACGTGCGCCGTTCTTCCCGCCGAATGCGCTGCTGATCACCCGTCTGGATAACCTGTCCATCTACTGGCAGGAAGACACCCGCCGCCGTTCGGTTATCGACAACCCGAAACGTGACCGGATTGAAAATTTTGAATCCGTTAACGAAGCCTACGTGGTTGAGGACTACCGCTGCGCCGCACTGGTGGAAAACATCCAGATTGGCGACTTCAGCGCCGCCGCAGCAGAAGCTGGAGCGTAAACCATGAGCCTGAGTCCCGCACGGCAGCATCGCCTGCGCGTTCAGGCTGAACAGGCCGCCCGCGAGGGCGGCAGCGTTCGCCACGCGTCGGGCTATGACCTGATGCTGCTGCAACTGGCGGAAGACCGCCGCCGTCTCAAGGGCGTTCAGTCCACGGTCAAAAAAGCGGAAATCAAGGTGGAGCTGCTGCCGAAGTACGCTGCCTGGGCGGAGGGTGTCCTGGCTGCCGGAGGCGCTCAACAGGATGACGTGCTGATGTACGTGATGCTGTGGCGCATTGATGCCGGAGATTATGCCGGGGCGCTGGAGATCGGGCGTCATGCCCTGCGTCATGGCTGGGTGATGCCGCTGGGTAACCGCAACGTGCAGACCGTGCTGGCAGAGGAAATGGCAGACGCCGCGCAGAGCGCAATGCTTGCCGCCATCGGCTTTGATGCCGATCTGTTGCTGCAGACACTGGAGCTGACAGACGGTCTGGATATGCCGGACCAGTCACGGGCGCGTCTGCATAAAGCGATTGGCGCTGTCCTGAGTGAAAGCAATCCGGCTTCCGCCCTTAATCATCTCAACCATGCGTTACAGCTCGATCCCCGCTGTGGCGTGAAAAAAGACAAACAGCAGCTGGAGCGCAGACTGCGCAATGACAGCCGCTGACAGAACGTGCCCCCGCGCACGGGCGGCACGGGGTGGCGAAAGGCATAGCCACATCAAAACCCCGTCCACCGCCCTCTATTTCAGGAGGAAGCAGCATGAAGTTTGTTGCGCCAGAACAGGCACCGGAACAGGCGGAAATCATCAGAAATACGCCGTTCTGGCCTGATGTGGACCTGTCGGAGTTTCGCAGCGTGATGCGCACTGACGGCACGGTGACGCAGCCGCGTTTAAAGCAGGTTGCGCTGTCGGCAATTTCGGAGGTCAACGCAGAGCTGTATGAGTTTCGCAGACGCCAGCAGATGCTGGGATATGTCTCGCTGGCAGAGGTTCCTGCAGAACAGCTGGACGGGAAAAGTGAGCGCATTCAGCACTATTTCAACGCGGTTTACTGCTGGGCACGCGCCATGCTCAACGAACGTTACCAGGACTATGACGCCACGGCATCCGGTGTGAAGCGGGGCGAGGAACTGGCGGAAGCCAGCGGTGATTTATGGCGTGACGCCCGCTGGGCCATCAGCCGGGTGCAGGACGCGCCGCACTGCACAGTGGAGCTTATCTGATGAAAGTGCGTGCGCATCAGTATGACACGGTGGACGCGCTTTGCTGGCGTCATTACGGGCGCACGCAGGGTGTCACGGAGCAGGTACTGAAGGCAAATCCGGGGCTTGCCGAATACGGCCCCTTTTTACCTCACGGGCTGCAGGTGGAGCTGCCGGACATTCCGACCACCACCACCGTGCAGACCGTCCAGCTATGGGACTGAATTATGACGCTTGAGCGAATCAGCGCCTTTATCACGTATTGCATCGCCGTCGTGCTGGCCTGGCTGGGCGATTTGTCCATCAAGGATGCCTCAACGCTGGGCGGCCTGATGATCGGTGTGCTGATGCTGGCTATCAACTGGTACTACAAACACAAAGCCTACCAGCTTCTGCGCGACGGGCAGATCACGCGGGAGGACTATGAATCCATCAATCGTTAAACGCTGCCTTGTCGGGACCGTGCTGGCTATTGCTGCCACGCTGCCGGGTTTTCAGCAGCTTCACACCTCCGTGGAGGGGCTGAAACTGATTGCCGATTACGAAGGCTGTCGTCTGCAGCCGTATCAGTGCAGCGCGGGTGTCTGGACCGACGGCATTGGTAATACGTCGGGCGTCATTCCCGGCAAAACCATTACGGAGCGACAGGCAGCGGAAGGGCTGATCTCCAACGTGCTGCGTGTGGAGCGGGCGCTGGAAAGGTGTGTGAAGCAACAGCCGCCGCAGAAGGTGTATGACGCGGTGGTGTCGTTTGCCTTCAACGTGGGAACGGGCAATGCCTGCAGTTCCACGCTGGTGAAATTACTCAATCAGCGGCGCTGGGCGGATGCGTGCCGACAGTTGCCGCGCTGGGTTTATGTAAAAGGTGTGTTTAATCAGGGGCTGGATAACCGCCGTGCGCGGGAGATGGCCTGGTGTTTACAGGGAGCAAACTGAAATGAAAAAGAAATTAATCAGCGGACTGTTTCTGATGTTATGGATGGCGCTGTTAATCGCAGCAATGGTGTATCCGCAGGGGATTTTTCCGGTACTGGCAGCATCTGGTGTCTGGGTAGCCTGTCTGCTGACATGGGTGGTAATTCCGGTAGCACTGGCTGCGTTAATTAAGAATGGCTCGCTCTGGCAGGAGTTGAGGGCATCTTTGCTGAAGACAATTACCCGAAAAGAAAACGTATTTATCAGCTGGGTGATGCGATTGCTGATTGTCGTAAGTCTCGCCTGGACGGGGTGGGCTATTACCCTGGTCTTTTATCTGCTGACCGTTATTGCCTTCTGGATCACCCGTAATCAGATGGCGCAACAGGTAGCAGCATGAACCGGTTGCTGCTGGTTGTGCTGGCGTTATTACTGGCGGCGCTGGGCTGGCAGACGTGGCGGCTGGCTGATGCCAGCCAGACCATCAGCACGCAGGCAGACGAGCTGCAGCGCCAAAGCCAGGCACTGGCAAAGAGCAACAGCCAGCTTATCAGCCTGTCCATTCTGACTGAAACCAATAACCGGGAGCAGGCGCGGCTCTATGCCGACGCAGAACAGACCAGCGCACTGCTGAGACAACGACAACGCCGGATGGAGGAACTGAAACGTGAGAACGAGGATTTACGCCGCTGGGCTGATACTCCTTTGCCTGCTGACATTATCCGGCTGCGGGAACGTCCGGCACTCACCGGAGGTGCAGCTTACCGTCAGTGGTTGTCCGCGAGTGACGCCGTGTCGGCTGGATCAGGCAACGCCGCGCACTAATGGTGATCTGAACGCGTTGCTGGATGAAACGGAGGCCGCCTGGGCGGTCTGTGCAGACAAAGTGGACATGATTATTGCGTGTCAGGAGCGAAACAGTGAACAAACCACAATCCCTGCGCCACGCCCTCAATAAAGCGGTGCCTTATGTCCGCAATAACCCGGACAAACTGCATCTGTTTGTGGATAACGGTTCGCTGGTTGCCACGGGGGCCAGCTCTATGTCGTGGGAGTACCGTTACACCCTGAACGCGGTGATTGAGGATTTCAGCGGCGACCAGAATCTGCTGATGGCCCCGGTTTTGCTGTGGCTGAGGGATAACCAGCCCGATGCCATCAATAACCCGGCGTTACGGAAAAAACTATTCACCTTTGAGGTGGATATTCTGCGCAACGATGTCTGTGATATCAGCCTGAACCTGCAACTGACGGAGCGTGTGCTGGTCAGCACTGACGGTAGTGTGTCGAGCGTTGAAGCTATAGCGGAACCTGATGAACCTGAAGAAATGTGGACGGTGAAACGTGGCTGAACTGCAGAAAGTGGACGACTGGCTGAGTGCCTTGCTGGCGAATCTGGAACCAGCCGCCAGAAGCCGCATGATGCGCCAGCTGGCGCAGGAACTGCGCCGGACACAGCAGCAGAACATCAGGATGCAACTCAATCCTGATGGCAGCAGCTATGAACCGAGGCGAGTAACAGCACGCAGTAAAAAAGGCCGTATCAAACGGCAGATGTTTACAAAACTTCGCACCACAAAATACCTGAAAACCGCCGCCAGCGAGGATTCTGCCAGCGTGCAGTTTGAAGGTAAGGTGCAGCGCATTGCCCGCGTTCACCATTATGGCCTGCGTGATCGCGTCAGCCGCAAAGGACCGGAGGTCCGTTACGCAGAGCGTCGCCTTCTGGGCGTAAATGATGATGTTGAGGCAATGACCCGCGACATGATTCTGCAATGGTTGGCGGGGTGATTTTTGTACCAGCACTGATACAAGTTGCAGCACTGCCGCCTTTCTTCCCCTGATGGCAACCTTTCCCTATGAACGCACAATTAACCGAAATCATGCGCCTTATCACCAACCTGATCCGCACAGGTGTAGTCACCGAAGTGGACCGGGAAAACTGGCTTTGCCGGGTGAAAACAGGCGAGCTTGAAACCAACTGGATTAGCTGGCTGACGCTGCGTGCCGGGAATGCCCGGACATGGTGGCGACCATCGGAAGGTGAGCAGGTGGTGCTGCTGAGTCTGGGCGGTAATCTGGAAACAGCTTTTGCGCTGCCCGCCATCTATTCGAATCAGTTCGCACCACCGTCGACGTCGGCGGACGCCTGCGTGACAGAACATCCTGACGGTGGCTGGTTTGAATACGAACCCGCCACCGGGCGCTGGTATGTCAGGGGCATCAAATCCATGGTCATTGAGGCTGTCGACAACATCACCATGAAAACCAGTGAGTTTGTACTGGAGGCTGACCGCACGCGCATTAACAGCGAAGTGGTGATCAATGGTGGCGTTACCCAGGGCGGCGGAGCGATGAATTCTAACGGGATTGTGGTTGATGCGCATCAGCATACTGGCGTCCTGAAAGGCGGCGACACAACCGGAGGTCCGGTATGACGCTTTATAGCGGGATGAACAATACCAGCGGCAAAGCCATTACTGATATTGACCATCTGCGCCAGTCGGTTCGGGACATTCTGCTGACACCGCAGGGTAGCCGTATTGCCCGTCGGGAATATGGTTCCCTGCTGTCGGCACTGATAGACCAGCCACAAAATCCGGCATTACGCCTGCAGGTCATGTCGGCAGTGTATGTGGCGCTGAGTCGCTGGGAGCCACGGCTGACGCTGGATTCCATCACCATTAACAGCAATTTTGACGGTTCAATGGTGGTGGAGCTGACCGGGCGGCGTAATAACGGTGTGCCTGTTTCCCTTTCCGTATCAACAGGAGCAGAGAATGGCAGTGATTGACCTTTCGCAGTTGCCTGCGCCGCAGATTGTGGATGTGCCGGACTTTGAGACGCTGCTTGCCGAACGCAAGGCCGAATTTGTGGCGCTTCATCCGAAAGATGAGCAGGAAGCAGTGATCCGCACGCTGGAACTGGAATCTGAACCCGTTACCAAATTGTTGCAGGAGAATGCTTACCGTGAGTTGCTTCTGCGCCAGCGCATTAACGAAGCCGCGCATGCTGTGATGGTGGCTTACGCGATGGGCGGCGATCTTGACCAGCTCGCTGCCAACTACAACGTGAAACGCCTGACGGTGACGCCTGCTGATAATGACGCTGTGCCACCCGTTGCGGCTGTGATGGAAAGCGATGAAGCGTTACGCCTGCGTGTGCCTGCGGCTTTTGAAGGGCTTTCGGTTGCGGGGCCAACCGCAGCTTATGAATTTCATGCCCGAAGCGCCGACGGTCGGGTGGCGGATGCCAGTGCAACCAGCCCGGCACCTGCAGAGGTGGTACTGACTGTCCTTAGCCGCGAAGGCGACGGAACAGCAGAAAAAGACCTGCTGGATGTGGTGGAGAACGCCCTGAACAGTGAGAACGTCCGCCCGGTGGCTGACCGTCTGACGGTTCGCAGCGCAGAAATCATACCGTACCGCGTGGAAGCCACCATTTTTCTCTATCCGGGGCCGGAAGCAGAGCCGGTAATGGCAGCGGCAAAAGCCAGCCTGCAGAAGTACATCGCCAGTCAGACGCGGCTTGGTCGGGATATTCGCCGTAGCGCCATCTTTGCCGCCCTGCATGTTGAGGGTGTGCAGCGTGTGGAGCTGGCTTCGCCGCTGGCGGATGTGGTTTTGAACAAAACGCAGGCGGCATCATGTACGGAGTGGAGCGTGACCAACGGGGGAACGGATGAATAGTCTGCTGCCATCGGGGTCAACTTCACTGGAGCGCCGACTGGCGCAGACCTGTAGCGGGATTTCTGATCTGCAGGTGCCGCTGCGTGACTTGTGGAATCCGGCTACCTGCCCGGTCAGCTTCCTGCCTTATCTCGCCTGGGCGTTCTCTGTGGATCGCTGGGACGAAGGCTGGACAGAAAGCGTCAAGCGCCAGGTGGTGAAGGATGCTTTTTATATTCATCAGCATAAAGGGACCACCAGTGCCGTGCGGCGGGTGGTGGAGCCGTTCGGCTTTCTAATCCGCATTATTGAGTGGTGGCAGACCGGAGAGGCACCGGGCACGTTTCGTCTGGATATCGGCGTGCAGGACCAGGGCATCACTGAAGATACCTATCTGGAACTTGAGCGGCTGATAAGCGATGCCAAACCATGTAGCCGTCACATGATCGGCATGTCCATCAATCTGCAGACCAGCGGTCCGCATTGGGTGGGGGCCGCCAGCTATCTTGGCGAAGAAATCACGATCTATCCGTATATCAACGAAACAATTATTTCTGGCGGCACCGCGCATGAAGGCGGGGCGGTCCATGTTATTGACACAATGAGAGTGAATCCATGAGCACAAAATTTTATACCCTGCTGACGGATATTGGCGCGGCGAAACTTGCCAGCGCCGCCGCGCTCGGTGTGCCGCTAAAAATTACCCATATGGCGGTCGGCGATGGCGGCGGAGTATTGCCAACGCCAGACTCAAAGCAGACTGCACTGGTAAATGAGAAACGCCGGGCTGCGCTGAATATGCTCTATATCGACCCGCAGAACAGCAGCCAGATTATTGCCGAACAGGTGATCCCTGAAAACGAGGGCGGTTGGTGGATACGTGAAGTGGGCTTGTTTGATGAGTCCGGGGCATTAATTGCCGTGGGCAACTGCCCGGAAAGCTATAAGCCGCAACTGGCTGAAGGTAGCGGGCGCACTCAGACCGTGCGCATGGTGCTGATTACCAGCAGCACGGACAATATCACCCTGAAAATCGACCCTGCCGTAGTGCTGGCAACCCGCAAGTATGTGGATGACAAGGCACTGGAGCTGAAGGTGTACGCGGATGATCAGATGGCAAAACATCTTGCCGCACCGGACCCGCATTCACAGTATGCACCCAAAGAAAGTCCGACGTTTACCGGGACACCCAAAGCGCCAACGCCAGCCGCAGGGAATAACACCACGCAGATTGCGACCACCGCGTTTGTTCAGGCGGCTCTGACGGCTCTTATTAATGGTGCGCCAGCCACGTTGGACACGCTGAAAGAAATAGCCGCAGCCATTAACAATGATCCGAAATTCAGTACCACCATTAACAATGCGCTGGCACTGAAAGCGCCGCTGTCGAGTCCGGCACTCACCGGAACGCCAACCGCACCTACTGCGGCACAGTCGGTCAACAATACACAGATTGCCACCACGGCATTTGTGAAATCGGCGATTGCGGCAATGGTGGGTTCTGCACCTGCGGCACTGGATACACTGAACGAACTGGCGGCAGCGCTGGGGAATGACCCGAACTTTGCCACGACAATGCTTAATGCGCTGGCAGGTAAACAACCGCTGGACAATACGCTGACTAATTTGAGTGGAAAGGATGTAGCTGGTCTTCTCACATACCTTGGTTTGGGAGAAGCGGCAAAACGGGATGTGGGAACAGGGGAAAATCAGATACCGGATATGGCTTCTTTTGCCAGTGGTGATGGATGGATGAAATTACCCAACGGTAAAATCCTGCAATATGGTCGAGGTGCGGTTACGCCGACATTATCGACGCAAACAATGAGAATTACATTCAGCATCCCTTTTCCTAAAAAAGTGGACTGCGCCATGCTTACTCATTCTGGTGATGGTGGTGCACCTTTAGGTGCTGGACGGGGATTCGTGATGACCGCAGAAGGTCCAACATTAACCGGTTTTAATTCCGCTTACAGAACTGCATCAACCAGTTCCACAGTATCGATGAATTACAGTTGGTGGGCTGTTGGTGAGTAATTTTATTAAGGGTGATTTATATGAACGAATATGTTTATAGCGCAAGGCATAATGCTTTTTTCCCTGTGGATATGATTGATAAATATAAATCAGAGGGATGGGATTTATCAGATGCTAAAGAGGTGAATCAAAATATTATCAGTGAATTTATGGCTGAACCGCCACAAGGAAAAATCCGTATTGCCGGAGGTGATGGGCAGCCCGCGTGGGCAGATATTCCTCCACCCACGCATGAAGAACTTATTGAAATTACTGAATCAGAAAGACAGCTACTAATTAACCAGGCCAACGAATACATGAACAGTAAGCAATGGCCCGGCAAAGCCGCTATTGGTCGTCTGAAAGGTGATGAACTGGCGCAATATAATTTGTGGCTGGATTATCTGGACGCACTGGAGCTGATCGATACTTCCGGTGCGCCAGATATTGAATGGCCTACGCCTCCGGCAGTTCAGGCCAGATGACATCCGGCGCGGTGCTGGTATCTGTTGCCGTCACCGCGTCAATGTAATCCAGCACAGCGTTAAGTCTGGTTGTTTCTGCCTGCGTCAGTTTATGTCCGGCCTGCAATTTCAGTTGAATCAGACTGATGGAAGCCATTGCTGCATCAATCAGTGACTGGCGCTGTGCTTCTGCCGCGTCTACTGCGGCACCGTGTTGTGCCTCAGTATCTGTCACCCATTTTTCACCATCCCATTTATCGTATGGCGTTAACGGGGCGATAGTGGTTGTTTCTTCGGGGTAATCACCCGGAGTTGTGATTTCTTTTGCGTCTCCCGTTTCGGTGTTATAGACGATTTCACCGCGATGGTCTGGCACATATTCCCATGAGTTTAAATCCATCGAACGGCAGATAGCATAACCCGCCTTATGTGTGCCAGGGGCATCTAAACAGGAATATGCAGGGATACCGACGCCAACAGCAAGATATTCATTTGAAGTGGAAATATATTCTCGAGTTTCACCATCATAGTTATAGACGGTAATATCCCCTGCTTTGGTGGCGATAATCTCGCTATTTAATATGGCGTTATCCATTATGCAGCCCTCACAATATAGTTAAATGCAATATTCCTTGGTCGAACCCTAAAACCAGCCCCTGCGCCTGCTCCAGTTGGTGGCAATTCGATAGAGGGGTATGCTGTTGCAGAGGAATATAAACCTTCACGGGAATCATAATCAGTCGTCATATAGTTAGACGTATTATCAGAAACAGTTTCTGTCGGTCTGGTAACCAGACGATAAGAGCCAGTGGTTGGTGACCTGACCAGACCAAAACTTTCAACCAGAGTGGCTTTTTGAAAGCTTAATAATCCCCGACCACTGTCAGCTCCACGCCCGTCATCCCAGCCACGAATAAACTCACCACGTAAATCAGGCAATTTATTTGTCGGATAAGCCTTTGCCAGTTCCGGGTATTCTTCAGCAGAAAAAGCTGCACCGTTGCATTTCAGCCAGCCTGTCGGCGGAATGGCTGAAGGCCATGGAACAGGTACACCAACAGGTAATGCCGAACCTTCTCCCAAACCAACGTTTAAGAAAATGCAGCGATTACGGCTAACTGGCATCATCCCCTATTTTTATTCAGGGAGATGATCATGCTTATTGGCTATGTACGCGTGTCAACAAATGACCAGAACACCGATTTGCAACGTAATGCGCTGAACTGCGCGGGATGTGAGCGGATTTTTGAGGACAAAATCAGTGGCACTAAGTCCGACAGACCGGGGCTTAAAAAACTGCTCAGGACACTATTGGCAGGAGACACGCTGGTTGTCTGGAAGCTGGACAGGTTGGGGCGCAGTATGCGGCATCTTGTTACGCTGATAGAAGAGTTGCGCCAGCGTGGTGTGAATTTCCGAAGCCTGACTGACAGTATTGATACCAGTACCCCAATGGGCCGTTTCTTTTTTCATGTCATGGGTGCCCTGGCTGAAATGGAACGCGAACTGATAGTTGAACGTACCCGGGCAGGGCTGGCTGCAGCTCGTGCTAAAGGCAGAGTAGGTGGACGCCGTCCTAAGTTGACCACTGAACAGTGGGCACAGATTGGACGTTTACTCGAGGCCGGAGAATCAAGACAGCGTATTGCACTGATTTTTGATGTAGGCGTTTCTACCATTTATCGAAAATTTCCGGCAAATAAGAGCAATAAATCTCCCTGAATCAGCTTTATTTTGATTATCCCTGAAAGCAGACAAATACCGTCATTTTGTGTGAATAACGGTACAACTGCGCTTAGCTGTTTGTCAGGCACAATCACTTCAACATAGGGCGAAGCCTAATCCAATCAGGAGGTTCGCCACTATGGCTCAGGATTACCACCACGGGGTGCGCGTTGTTGAAGTCAACGAAGGCACCCGATCCATTACCACGGTGAGCACCGCCATCGTGGGTATGGTCTGCACGGGCGATGATGCCGATGCAAAAATGTTTCCTCTTAATAAACCCGTGCTGATCACTGATGTGCTGACTGCCAGCGGTAAAGCGGGTGAGTCCGGCACGCTGGCCCGTTCGCTGGATGCCATCGCTGACCAGGCAAAACCCGTGACCGTTGTTGTGCGTGTGCCGCAGGGTGAAACGGAAGAAGAAACCACGACCAATATCATCGGCGCAGTGACTGCTGAAGGTAAAAAAACAGGCATGAAAGCTCTGTTATCTGCTCAGTCACAGCTCGGCGTTAAACCGCGCATTCTGGGTGTACCAGGTCACGACACCAAGGCGGTAGCTACTGAGTTGCTGAGTGTGGCGCAAAGCCTGCGTGGGTTTGCTTACCTGTCAGCGTATGGCTGCAAGACTGTGCAGGAGGCAATCACTTACCGTGAAAACTTCAGCCAGCGCGAAGGGATGCTGATCTGGCCCGACTTTACTGGCTGGGACACGGTGCTGAATGCCGAAGCAACGGCATATGCCACCGCCCGTGCGCTTGGTCTGCGTGCCAAAATTGATGAGCAGACCGGGTGGCACAAAAGCCTGTCCAACGTGGGCGTGAACGGTGTCACCGGAATTTCTGCTGATGTGTTCTGGGATCTGCAGGACCCGGCAACCGATGCGGGACTGCTTAACCAGAACGACGTCACCACGCTTGTGCGCAAGGATGGTTTCCGCTTCTGGGGTTCCCGCTGTCTGAGCGATGATCCGCTTTTTGCCTTCGAAAACTACACCCGCACAGCGCAGGTACTGATGGACACAATGGCAGAAGCACATATGTGGGCGGTGGACAAACCGCTGAACCCGTCGCTGGCCCGCGACATTATCGAAGGTATCCGCGCCAAAATGCGCAACCTGGTCAGTCAGGGCTATCTCATTGGTGGTGATTGCTGGCTGGATGAGTCGGTGAACGACAAAGACACGCTGAAAGCCGGAAAACTCACCATCGACTATGACTACACGCCAGTGCCGCCACTTGAAAATCTGATGCTGCGCCAGCGCATCACCGATCAGTACCTGGTGAATTTCGCCAGCCAGGTCAGCGCGTAAGGGGACAACATGGCTTTACCACGCAAATTAAAACATCTGAACTTGTTTAACGACGGGAACAACTGGCAGGGGATCGTTGAGTCGCTGACGCTGCCGAAATTCACCCGCAAATATGAGAAGTATCGCGGCGGCGGTATGCCGGGGGCGGTGGATGTGGATTTGGGACTGGATGACAGTGCACTGGATACAGAATTTTCCATTGGTGGTACTGAGCTGCTGCTGTTTAAGCAGATGGGCAAAGCCACGGTGGATGGTATCCAGTTGCGCTTTACCGGCTCTATCCAGCGTGATGATACCGGAGAAGTGCAGGCCGTGGAGCTTGTGGTGCGTGGGCGTCACAAAGAAGTGGATTCCGGCGAGTGGAAGACGGGCGAAAGCAACACCACCAAAGTGACCAGTACCAACAGCTACGCGAAGCTGACCATCAATGGTGAGGTGCTCTATGAAGTGGACCTTATCAACATGGTGGAAATTGTGGACGGTGTGGACCTGATGGAAGCGCACCGCAACGCCCTCGGCCTCTGATGTATCTGAACGGCGCGGAATGCCGCGCCAGAACCTAATTTACAGGACAACAAAATGAGCGATAAACAGACTGAAAAGACCATTCAACTGGATACCCCCATCATGCGCGGTAAAACAGAAATTACCGAAATTGTGCTGCGTAAACCGCAGTCCGGTGCGCTGCGCGGTACACGCCTGCAGGCCATTATGGATATGGATGTAAACGCGATGATGACCGTGATCCCCCGCATCTCCAGTCCGGCACTGACTGCGCAGGAAATTGCAGAGATGGACCCGGCAGATCTCACTGCCATGTCGGTTGAGGTTGTCACTTTTTTGTTGAAGAAGTCGGTGCTTGCCGGTTTACCGACAGCCTGACGGTTGACGATCTGGTGGCTGATATCGCCACCATCTTTCACTGGCCGCCATCCGTTACTGACGTTATGCCGCTGACCGAAGTGCTGGAATGGCGGTATAAAGCGATTCAGAGAAGCGGGGCCAACGATGAGTGATAATAACCTGCGCCTGCAGGTCATTCTTAATGCGGTTGACAAACTCACCCGCCCATTCCGTGCTGCACAGGCCAGTTCGAAAGAGCTGGCTGGCGCAATCAGAAACTCCCGTGACGCATTAAAGCAACTCAATCAGGCGGGTAACAGCCTGGAAAAATTTCGCAAGCTGCAGGCCGATAACAAAAAGTTAGGCGACAGGCTGAACTATGCCAGACAGAAGGCAAATTTGCTTAGTTCTGAGCTGGAAGCGATGGAACAACCATCACAACGGCACCTTGTGGCTTTAGGTCGGCAAACGCTGGCAGTCCAACGCCTGGAAGAACAACAAAAATATTTGCAGAAGCAAACGGCGCTTGTGCGTGCAGAACTGTACCGGGCGGGAATTTCTGCGAAAGATGATGCGGGAGCAACTGCCCGTTTAGCCCGTGAAACATCACGTTATAACCAGGAACTGTCGAAACAGGAGGCGCGGCTGAAGCGACTGGGGGAAGCTCAGCGCAGGATGAATGCAGCGCGTGCCAGTTATGCCCGTTCGCTGGAGGTGCGCGATCGCATCGCAGGAACCGGAGCCACCACCACGGCGGCAGGGCTGGCAATGGGGACGCCAGTGATGGCGGCAGTAAAAAGCTATACCAGCATGGAAGATGCCATGAAAGGTGTGGCAAAGCAGGTCAATGGTCTGCGTGACGATAATGGCAACCGCACTGCACGTTTTTATGAAATGCAGGATGCCATCAAAGCTGCCAGCGAACAGTTGCCGATGGAAAACGGTGCGGTGGACTTCGCTGCACTGGTTGAAGGTGGTGCGCGTATGAACGTTGCAAACCCTGACGACAGCTGGGAGGACCAGAAACGTGACCTGCTGGCCTTCGCCAGTACGGCGGCAAAGGCGGCAACAGCCTTTGAGCTGCCAGCGGATGAACTGTCAGAAAGTCTGGGGAAAATCGCCCAGCTCTACAAAATCCCTACCCGCAATATTGAACAGCTCGGTGATGCGCTGAACTATCTGGATGATAACGCCATGTCGAAAGGGGCAGACATCATTGATGTCATGCAACGCCTGGGCGGTGTGGCTGATCGTCTGGATTATCGTAAAGCGGCGGCGCTGGGTTCCACCTTCCTGACACTGGGCGCTGCGCCAGAGGTTGCAGCCAGTGCAGCAAACGCGATGGTGCGTGAATTGTCCATTGCCACCATGCAGAGCAAGAGTTTCTTTGAAGGGATGAATCTGCTGAAACTCAATCCTGAAGTGATTGAAAAGCAGATGACGAAGGATGCGATGGGAACCATCCAGCGCGTGCTGGAGAAGGTGAACGCGCTGCCGCAGGATAAGCGCCTGTCTGCCATGACCATGTTGTTTGGTAAAGAGTTTGGCGATGACGCGGCGAAACTGGCAAACAACCTGCCGGAACTGCAGCGCCAGCTAAAACTGACAGCGGGCAATGATGCGCTCGGTTCCATGCAGAAAGAATCCGACATCAACAAAGACTCACTTTCTGCTCAGTGGTTGCTGGTCAAAACCGGAGCGCAGAACACCTTCAGCAGCCTGGGCGAAACGCTGCGCCAGCCGCTGATGGATATTCTGTTCACGGTGAAAAGCGTCACGGGGGCGTTGCGTCGCTGGGTGGAAGCTAACCCGGAACTGACGGGCACACTGATGAAAGCGGCGGCTGTTGTGGCTGCGGTTACCGTGGGCCTCGGCACCTTAGCGGTGGTGTTAGCTGCAGTGCTGGGGCCGCTGGCAGTGATCCGTCTGGGGTTCTCTGTGCTGGGTATCAAAACGTTACCTTCCGTTACGGCAGCAGTAACTCGAACCAGCAGCGCGTTGTCCTGGCTGGCTGGCGCACCACTGGCACTGCTGCGACGCGGGCTTGCTTCATCGGGCCACGCTGCGGGTTTACTTACTGCGCCGTTGTCGTCTTTGCGCCGCACGGCATCACTGACGGGAAATGTCCTGAAAACTGTAGCAGGTGCGCCGGTTGCACTTTTGCGGTCTGGATTATCCGGTTTACGTGCTGTTGCTGTGATGTTTATGAATCCTCTGGCGGTACTGCGTGGTGGACTGGCCGCCGCAGGCACGGTGCTGCGAGTACTGGCATCTGGTCCACTGGCGATGCTGCGCGTTGCCCTGTATGCCGTATCTGGTCTGTTAGGTGCTCTGCTCAGTCCGATAGGTCTTGTGGTTACTGCACTGGCGGGCGTGGCGCTGGTTGTCTGGAAATACTGGCAACCCATCACCGCATTTCTTGGTGGCGTGGTGGAAGGATTCAAAGCGGCGGCAGGTCCCGTCAGTGCAGCATTCGAACCGCTTAAGCTCGTGTTCCAGTGGATTGGCGACAAAGTACAGGCGCTGTGGGGCTGGTTTACTGATCTGCTGACGCCCGTTAAGTCAACCTCTGCCGAACTGCAGAGTGCAGCGGCAATGGGGCGGCGATTCGGGGAGGCACTGGCGGAAGGGCTGAATATGGTCATGCATCCGCTGGACTCCCTGAAATCCGGCGTTTCCTGGTTGCTGGAGAAACTCGGCGTTGTCAGTAAAGAGGCCGCAAAGGCGAAACTACCGGAAAGTGTGACGCGTCAGCAACCTGCGACGGTGAATACAAACGGTAAAGTGATGATGCCATCGGGTGGTTTTCCGTCATGGGGATATGGCATTGCGGGGATGTATGACAGCGGCGGCTATATCCCGCGCGGGCAGTTTGGCATCGTCGGTGAAAACGGGCCGGAAATTGTTAACGGCCCGGCAAATGTGACCAGCCGGAGAAATACAGCTGCACTGGCTGCCGTTGTTGCCGGAATGATGGGCGTTGCTGCCGCGCCTGCAGAGCTTCCACCGTTGCATCCTTTGGCACTTCCCGCGAAAGGCGGCGAAGCGATGGTGAGTCGTGCAGCCACTGTGCCGCCCGTTTACAGGATTGAGGCACCGACGCAGATCATCATTCAGATGCAGCCAGGACAAAGTGCGCAGGATATTGCGCGGGAGGTGGCACGCCAGCTTGATGAACGTGAACGCAGGCTGAAGGCAAAAGCCAGGAGTAACTACAGCGATCAGGGGGGATACGACGCATGATGATGGTGCTGGGATTGTACGTGTTTATGCTGCGCACCGTTCCGTATCAGGAACTGCAGTATCAACGCAGTTGGCGACATGCGGCAAACAGCCGGGTAAACCGTCGTCCGTCCACGCAGTTTCTGGGACCGGACAACGACATGCTGACGCTTTCTGGTGTTCTTATGCCGGAGATAACGGGCGGCAGGCTGTCGTTGCTGGCTCTGGAGCAGATGGCAGAACAGGGAAAAGCATGGCCCCTGATTGAAGGCAGCGGCACGATTTACGGCATGTATGTGATTGAGGGACTGAATCTGACTAAAACGGAGTTTTTCCGCGACGGTATGCCGCGGCGGATTGAGTTCACCCTGTCGCTCAAACGGGTGGATGAATCCCTGTCCGATATGTTCGGTGATCTCAGTACGCAACTGAATAATCTGCAGGACACGGCAACATCTGCCTTAAGTGATATCAGTAAAACGGTGGGAGGGCTGCTGTCGTGAATTTCAGCTCTGAACTGCTTAACAAAGGCAACAAAACTCCCGCATTCAGCATCAGTATTGAGGGCAGGGATATCACCACTGTGCTGGATAACCGCCTGATGAGGCTGACGCTGACGGATAACCGGGGCTTTGAAGCGGACCAGCTTGATCTGGAGCTGGACGACGCCGATGGAAAAATAGCGCTGCCGCGCCGTGGTGCGGTCATTACGCTGGCGCTGGGCTGGAAGGGGCAGCCGCTTTTCCCGAAAGGGGCATTCACGGTGGACGAGATTGAACACACTGGCGCACCGGACCGCCTGACTATCCGGGCGCGAAGTGCTGATTTTCGTGAAACGCTGAATACCCGCCGTGAAAAGTCGTGGCACAAGACCACTGTCGGGGAAGTGGTCAAGGAAATAGCCGCGCGTCACAAGCTGAAGATGGCACTGGGTAATGACCTGTCGGATAAGCCCGTGGAACATATAGACCAGACTAATGAGAGTGACGGCAGTTTTCTGATGCGGCTGGCGCGCCAGTACGGTGCTATCGCGTCAGTGAAAAATGGCAATCTGTTATTCATCCGACAGGGACAGGGTAAAAGTGCCAGCGGTAAACCACTGCCGGTGATCACTATCACACGTAAGGACGGCGACAGTCACCGCTTTACCCTGGCAGATCGCGGAGCTTACACGGGCGTAATTGCCAGCTGGTTGCATACTCGCGAACCCTCGAAGAAAGAAAGCACCACGGTGAAGCGTAAGCGCAGGACTAAGAAGCAGAAGAAAGAGCCGGAAGCGAAGCAGGGCGATTACCTGGTGGGTACGGATGAAAACGTGCTGGTACTTAATCGCACTTATGCCAACCGGAGCAACGCCGAACGAGCGGCGAAAATGCAGTGGGAACGCCTGCAACGCGGCGTTGCGTCATTCTCGCTACAACTGGCGGAAGGTCGGGCAGATCTCTACACGGAAATGCCAGTGAAAGTCAGTGGCTTTAAACAGCCGATAGATGATGCGGAATGGACCATTACGACTCTGACGCATACCGTCAGCCCGGATAACGGTTTTACGACCAGTCTGGAGCTTGAAGTGAGGATTGATGATTTCGAAATGGAATGATTCTTCGCAATGGAGAACTTTTAAGTTTGCAAAATGGAATAATGCGGTATCATTATTGTGAATTTAGCAAAAATGGGGAGAACTCGAAAAATGATGATTTGCCCACTGTGTGGAAGTGCCGCCCATACTCGCAGCAGTTTTCAGGTATCTTCATTGACCAAAGAGCGTTACAACCAGTGCCAGAATATTAACTGCAGCCATACTTTTGTTACCCATGAAACTTTTGTTCGTTCGATTGCAACGCCAAAAGAGTCAAATCCGGTTCAGCCGCATCCAATGAAATCAGGACAGGTGGCGCTCTCTCTTTGACGCTGCCGCCATTTTGTCGCCATCGTTAAAAAACAGTGCTTCTAACCTCATGATTTTAAATAGAATAAATTTTAGGCAACAAAAAACCCATCAACCTTGAACCGAAATGGCGGGGTTGATGGGCTCCACAAA
>ERZ1106961.188-NODE-188-length-35763-cov-271.176235_pt1 | contig 35763 bp, 47 predicted proteins | sample MGYA00403680_ERZ1106961 | MGnify/ENA primary metagenome ERZ1106961 (study PRJEB35170, sample SAMEA104062419) | human gut metagenome | biome: human gut; feature: human-associated habitat; material: faeces | place: Denmark | collected 2012-06-08 ... | reverse complement strand
TCAACCTGCGGTTCGATACGATAAGTCAGGCGAACATTCCAGAACTCCTGGCGGGTTTGTCCGGTAGCAACATCCCTGATGGTCAGACGAAAACGAATATACGCACCGATATCTTTATCATCCGTCCGTGACGAGGGTGAAATTATGACAGATGGATTATCCTGAACCATTGCCGTTTTTTCTGCTTTGTTATAAACAAGTTTTGGTGCCTGTTCGCTGTTAAATAATGCGTTATAATCTGCCGCGACATTCTCCGCGCTGTAAGCCATTACATAATCATAATCATGCTGGAGACTAAAAAAATTATAACCTTCACGATGTTTTATATACTGGGTGATAAAATATCGGGCAATGGCTTCATTTTCAGAAAGATTTTCTTTTTTAACGGAAGTCAGACGTTCAGCCACGCCTGTAACTTTATCGATAAGGTAAGCATCAACAACTGTTGTTTTCAGTGGCAATGCTGCATTTAATGCAAGTAAAGACAGTCCACCAATTAACATGCCACAGACACCACCGAATTTATAGATACGATTCATTCTCTCCTGTAGTGCAATGTTTTTTTCTTCAAACGAAACTGATGAGTCAGTAACGTCTTTTTTATTTTTAAATCCGGGAAGTTTAAATTCCATTTTGCATTACCTCAGCAGAATTAACAGGTTCGCTTTTCCCGGAAACGGGCGGTAGTTTATGTGACGCCTGACAACCAGCGAGACAAAGCGTCACGAAGGCCACAATAAGTAGTTTCATAATATGAACACCTGTATAACAGATTAATATTTACGGAAGACTCAGTGTGAAAGGAAAAGATAATAGAGCGTGCCAAACCCGACAATGACAATTATGAAAAGAACATTAAAAAGGCGCTCATATTAAATTACCCACCATACATTTTCTTTGCTCTCTCAATAGCTGCCTGACGAAGCTTTTTGGCACCAAGATTAACGCCCTGTCCGGCCAGGTTAGCTGTCTTACCCGTTATTCCCGGAGACTGACCAAACCCGCCTTCCTGACCACGCAGACCTTTCCATGCACCAATACCGGCATTTCTGCCCATACCAAGTGCGCCACGCGCCATACGGGATGCACCGAAAACGCCAGCACCAATCCCCATAGCGGCTGCGCCCTGCATGGCACCTTCAACACCCACACCTGCAATCTGTGAAGCATAACTTTTCGCCTGCCAGATAATCCAAGCCATGAAAATGCCAGCAGCTAATGAAGTTACTCCCGTTTGAAGAAGATTGTTTTCTGATGCTGTAGCAATAGACGTACTTAATGCCATGTTTAATTGCCATGTCCCAGCTCTTAGTGCTAATGCTGCAAATAGAAAAACCAGTAACGAGCTAAAATTAAGCTGTAGCCAGCTATTAAACATTTGCCGAAGGAAACCAAACATCAAACACATGATAAATATTGGCGCAGTGACAGAAAGTAATAGTAATGTTAATTCAGCAGATGCAAATACTATAGAACAAAGCAATAATGCCAAAACACCACCAACATAAGTTAATAAAGCACCAATCCCACCGGCAACAGGCACAGTAGATGTATCTTTATCAAAAATAAGAGTTGCAACTTGTATAACCTTCACCCATAACTGATCCATCCATACCCACGGATCTCCCCCTGCCAATGTATTTTTCAATCCATCAATAGCATCTGTTGCTGATGTAAGTATTCCCCCTGTATTCTTAACAAAAAGCAATATTATGTAAAACCTACAGACATTCCAGATAAAATCAGGTACAGGTGTCTGTTGTTTCCTTGCTAATACAGTAAAGGCATACCATAAAACATACAGAGAAACTCCATATTTACCAAGAGTATAAGCCACATCTGAATATTCACTTAATTTTCCAGATATACTCTTATTGAGAATATTAAATATAACTTCATGAGTTGTCTGAAAAAAATCAGAATCAAACCTAGGAACACCTCCCGCATTTGCGGGAGAGGTTACATTACCTGATAAATCAGTACCATCCGGTATACCAGTGACAATCCCCATACATCACCCTCAATTTATTGGTAAACCAACCGCCTTTCTCCGTTCAAAAGACAAATGTGCTCGCTTAACGTTCTTACAATTATCAGAATCGCTACCAGACTTCTGACACTCTTCAAATTTTTTGTATGTTTCCTTCGGATGTGCAAGCCACCAATCAACCGATTTTGTTTCTTCAAAACATCCAGAAAGACTAAAAACAGATATAATGACAAGGCCAGCAGTAGCGATACTTTTCATTTAATCATCCTCATATGATTTCATTGCCATATAAGCTTTTCTGTAAGAAGGAGGCACGGCTTCACGTTGCTGTTTTCTGAAAGAAGCCTGAGCCATCTTCTCTTTATATTCTGCAAGATCTCGTTGCTTATCGCGATACATTTGATACTGAAATTTGAGCTTCTCGAACTTCAGTTGTTCAAGTGCAACAGCGTTTGTTGCATCCTGCGTGGCCTTCGTATCCTTCGCATTTTTGACTTGATCAATAAGGTCTTTCATCGTCTGGTTGTCCTGACGAAGCTTGCTCTCCAGCTTGTTACCGTATTCCACGCTTGCCAGTTGAGAAAGGAACGTCGCTTCACATCCCCGTACCAGGTCACCAGAATATCCCAGGTTCTGGCAGGTATCCGTTACCTTGTAATCTGACAATAACGATTTGGCCTGTTCCGATAACGCCCCTTCAGGATTTTTAATGTAATCGTCAATAAAAGCATTCCCCTGATCATAAATCTGCATCAGTTCCTGACTCACTGACTGTGCGGACTGCACCAGTCCCTGCACATCACGGATACCCGTTTTTGACAGCAACTCCTGTTTGTACGCATTTATCTGATTTTCGTAATGTTTTACCGTTTCCGCCCATTGCTTAAGGCGTTCTGTCCATCGTCCGGCTTCAATCGCCCATTCAGGGTTGGCGTCGATGGCAACAGGTATCCCTGCCTGAGCGCCGGAAATAACAATCAGTGAAGCGACGAATGCCGCCATAATTTGCTTTTTCATTGGTGATTCCTCAAATCAGGTTCGCCTGTTCCAGATAGGTATCAAGCCACTCTTCCGGCTTCATTCCTTCTTTCCAGATTTCATCGAACAGTTCTAACTGGGGTTTTGATGCACTGAGAACCGGTAAGTAATACGCTGCTTTTCCCAGCTCCAGTCTGGCAAAAGCAGCAAAATCATCACTTTCACCTTTCCTCTGTGGGTTCTTAACAACCAGGAACTGGCGGGACAGCGGATCAATAGCTTTAATTTTGTCAAAATAAAGCTCCCTGACCTGCAAACCATCAACATATTCACTACGTTTGGCTTTCGGGTTTGCCAGATAGATATGAGTGGCGCATTGCTCACGAACCGCTGCCGCAATGGGTGATTTAATCAGTTCATCCGGTGACTGTGTGGCTACGACAAGCACCATATCGAGTTTGCGTCCGGTTTTCAGCTTGTTGTAAACAAAGTCCCTGAACGCTTCGTTATTGATCCATTGCCAGAACTCATCCATGTAGATAAGAAGCCTGCGACCATCGGCCAGCATGGTGACCCGATAGATGAGATAGAATGAAGCAGCACTGGCCAGCACCTTATTATCCAGGAACTCCGTTCCATCAATACCGAAAACATCCAGGTTATCGACATCAAACGTGTCTTCCCGATTGTCGAACACCCAGCCAAACTCTTCCCCCTGCGTCCACGGCTTAAGACGGGCTTTAAGTCCATGACGTTTGGTTTCAGTATCATCCGGCTCCTGGATAAGAGGCCGTAGTTTACTGATAGGATAAGAGCGATCTGACCGTTGCATAAGACGTTCAACCGCATCTGAAATCAGGCTGTTCTGGTAATCATCGAGCGGCTCACTGTTGAGAGTACAAAGCAGCCTCACCAGGTCCTTCATAAAAGCGATATTACGTTTTGTTGGCGGCAGTGCGGCGGGATTCCAGCCTGTCGGCTCTCCCTCCTTCACCCGGTAATAAGATCCCCCCATTGCCCGTATACCGACTTCACCTGCCCGGTCTTTATCGAAAAAAACCGTGGTCAGTTTTTTCAGTTTTCTGTTTGCAGGGAATGATTCCGGCGTACCGAACTGCTGGGCGGCAAATGCTTTTGTCATCAGTAATACGGTTTTACCCACGTTAGACGTACCGAGAATTTCGGTATGCCCCAGCGTCGGGTTCTTACCGAAGAAATTCTGATGTTCAGTCGTCATATGGTAATTCAGATGGTAGATATCATTACCTGACCCCCGAAGAGTAATCAGTTTTTCCCCCCAGGTATTTCCTTTTTCTTTTCCTGAAAAGAAATTGTGAAAACTTTCCATTTCAGCAAAATTAAGACTACTGAGGGTACTCAGGCGAGGGCGAAGCGTATAATTTCCTGGTAGCTGAGCAAAATAAGCCGCGCCAAGACTCAGTGTTGAATAAGTGACAATCAGCCCCAAATCTTCCAGAGTGGAAGTCACGATATTGGTGTCTTTCACCAGACGCTCCGGTGAATCAGCAAAGACAACCAGGGTCTGATGCGATTTCCCGAAAGAAATATATCCACTGGAAACCATATCCAGTCCGACTTTCAAATCTGCCAGCAAAGATTTGGCAGCATCATCTGTCATTTCCAGCTTATCGATCTGATCATCCAGCGCCTTAATCGCTGACTGCTTATCCATCGCAGTAAAGGACGATGTCACGACATACTCAACGGGGAGATACATCAGAGCATCCAGAATACCGGCATCCGTCTCCTGAAAATAATCCTTAATCTCTATGCAACGAAAATACCGGGCATGGTCTGACGCGGTAATTTGTCCGGCATCATTACCAAAGAACAGGTCTTTTCCTCCCAGATATGTATAAAACGGACTACTGCTAACCCTGACCTTTTGCCATCGACCAGAAAGCAGATACTGGAACAGAGATAACTGATCTGAATAAACAACCCCATGATCTTCATAAAGCCCAAGACGTCGGGAATGAAAACGGGAGAGATAGGTGTTCAGCCTGTCGCAAATTTCATTCATTTCATTAACAGGCTCTTTAAAGATATCTTTTTGTTTTTTACCGCGTGAAAAGAAATGCGTTACTTTATCTTCCGTAGTAAAAGGTTTAAAACAAATCGTCAGAAATAATTTATTCTCGAAAAATTCAGACTGAGGGAATGACTCGTAATAATCATTCATTACTCTGTTCACAAAAGGAATTTTACTGTTAAATACTGGTCTGATGTCCTTTTTACACCTGATACGATGAGGATAAAGCGTAACAGATTTCCCTTCAAAGCTACGTATAAGCGTATTAAGCTGATCTGTCAGAATTGACAAATCTTCAGAATCAACACACTCAAAGTAAGCACCGTCTATCTGCCAGGTTGCCAGCAAATCCCGGTTTTTTGTAACGATAATATTGTCAGTGATATGTGAAGAGTACGGAATTAACTCTTCAACAGAAGACTGGTCTTTCAGCTTCATAAAGTTATCCACTTTTGAAATATCAACTTCGTCGTACTGGCTCCCCGCATAATGGACTGCGCTGAATCGCTTGTTTGATAAAGGATGCCCTTTGACAAGGGTTCTCAGATACAGAAGGTCAAAAAAGCGTTCATCAAACTGTGTTACACGCCTGATGGCATACCAGCCAGGAAGAATGAGGGCGTACATAGCCTCATGAATCCAGACACCAAGCAGAACACAAATAATGCACATTCCAAGAAAGGGGTAGAGCGGAACGCCCAGCCCCCTTATTAAAGCAGGGCGCGTAAGACCTTTAAAAAGAGTACTCATAGTGCGCCCATCCTTTAATTACGCAAGCCAGTCAGGAATATATGGTGCAACAATAAAGATGATAATTCCGATAACGAGTGGGACTATCCATGCGGTATGTTGACGCGAAAATAATGCAATATATCCAATAACAAGAGCCATAATTGTAATTGCCGGTTTACGAACATCCGTTAAAAAATCAATTATTTTCTGTAAAAAACCAGTTGTCTTTGTAGACACATCATCCGCAAAAGCAGGTTCTGCAACACAAAGCATCAACGCAGCCATAAATAGAGAAAGCGTTAAATAACGTTTATTCAGATTTAATTTCGACATCTTTTGTTTCCTTTTCATTCGATACAGTGCCACGTATGGCGTATTGAGGATATATAATGATTTCTTCAGGTGTGATAGTCGTCTTATTCTCCTTTTTAATCATTTCCTTTACAGAGGGAACAATAAAACCTTTTTTATTATCAGGAGGGCTAAATCCTATACGTTGTACATAACTTGTATTATTAAATTCAGGTTCTGGCTTTACTCCTGTTTCTGGATTGCCGGAATAATAGCAACTCAGCCCACGCACTAAGTCGCCACCTCGTTTATAACAGTCAACCAGTATTTTTTCTGATACCTTAAGATTTTCGCATGGATCAAACATTTTCTCTGCTGTTGTACCAAACTTTGCAAAATTGGTACTCGTTATTTGCATAAGTCCTACAGAGTAACGATGATTCCGTAATTCAATGTTTTTAACGATCTTAAGTGCTGCCTCCTTTGATTCAGGAAAGTAAGATACTACGCCTTTATCACCAGGTTTGCGTTTAACCTTTGGTATTATTTCCGCAATCGCATATGGGTTAAAACCTGATTCAACCCTGGCGACTTCGTGCGTTGTGTCGGGATGAACGCTGGCAGCGCATTGCATGGCAAGCACAAGAAAAGTAGAAGTAGATAACATAAATATTCCACATTCAGAACATTGGGGCGCTATCACTCGTCAGGAATATCAGCCCCATGAATAAGTTCTTTCATCGCCTGAGATTTGTATTTTTTTATAAGATACTGAACAAAACCAGAATCAGAGATACGTCGCCCCCTCTTGAAACTTATTTCAATTGCAATTTTTTCAACTTCAACACGAACTTCTGTAGGAAGGTAGAGTACATTGCGTTGCGGTTTCCGCTTTCCTTTTATAGCTGTCATTTTTTAACCTGTCGTATTTTCTGTTACACACATAGTCGGCAAAGACTTGTCCACGCCTTGAAGCGTCTGCAAGGAGAAGTATTTTTGCCAGACAGGAGTTATTCATCAGGCTTAAATTCATCGAAAAAATCTTCTCCTGCTCTTTTACTTCATTTATGACACTCAGAGGAACTTCAGCAGGATATTCACCAAAACTGACCAGTCCATAAACATTTTTCATCCGGGTAAAGCAGGATGGATGTACAACCTCAAAATCCAGAAGAACGAATACATAACCGGGAAACATTGGCATGATTTGTCCCCTGTATGCACTACAGTCACGCCTCTTATAGAAAGTGCGTATAACTGGATTGTAGTAAGCGATACCGCTCCGGGATAACTGCAACAGAACCGACTGATGAAAATGCGGAGAACACTGAAGCAGGTAAAACTGTTTCTGTCCTTTCATACTCAATCCCCGATATACAGATGTGACAAAACACAAGCCAACCGTGGTTGCTTGTGAGAAATCACGCCCCTATGAAGAGAGACTTTTTACTATTGCGCGAAGTTTATACTACAAGTAGCTTATGCTAAGTTCAACACATAAAACAGATCTTTCGATCTTGATAAATCAATTTTGCTTTCATTTATTCCACGAAAACAATGAGACACAGAACATTCATCTTTTGCAGATCTGTTTTTTAGATCGATAGATCGAATGATAGCTAAAACGCAGAATTTCGATCTGTTTTTAAGGCGAAAAGATGAGCAAGCGAACTAAAATAAATATTTTTCTTGCATAATCAATACATTAAATATTATAAGCCCAAAAACTTAATCCCTGTTTTCAGCTTCTGTTCTGACTGTAACGTGGATGCTTTCTGCTGCGTAAACTGCGCCATTCGCTGTTGTTGCTTCAGCAGCATATCAGGGCTGTTCAGTACCAGCTCTTTGCTGGCTGAAGGTGTTCTGTCTACGCCCTTAACCCCCAGATTTTCTAACTGCCACTCATTTCTGTGAACCGTTTTCCAGCCATGCTGAACACCGTTTTTATCGAGCGCCGGGATTTTTACTTCTTTCTGACCAAGTTTCTTCAGTCTGACAAGATCACCTGCTTTAACGTTTTCCCGCGAACATAAGTCCCCAAAATCAGCCCCCCAGTATGTTTTCTCAACCCCCTTGTTAAGAGTCTTTAGCTTTATAAAATGTTGCTTAGACTTTGTTTTATCGTTCTGATAATGGTCGTAGCCAACATCAACAACCTCATAAACACCTTTCTGTCTTTTTGGTGCTGTATTATGTGCATCTTTAACAGACTGATTAAGTCCATGCTGTTGCTTATGGGTCGCTTTAACGTCATAACCTTTTAACTTCAACTCTTCACAAAAACCTGTACGAATTTCCCGTAAATCTTTTTTCCTGATGTCAGCGCGTTTACCGTCATTATCTCTGATACGAAAAACAACATGAACGTGAGGATGTTCTTTCTTGTCGCAGTGGTATCCAAGAACAAAACGGTGATTAGGATATTTTTTCTGCATCGTTTTCCTGACAGACTCCAGCAAATCTTCAGGCTTTACTTTCGCTGAAACTGGAGGCGAGAAGACAATATTCTGTGTAATTTTTTTATTTTCTTTACCTTTATCATTCATCACATGCTGAGGATCATTAGCACGATCTATCATGTGCTCTTTAGCCTCCAGAATTTCGTCACCCGTCCATACCCGACCGCTTTCACTCATCACTGGTAGCTCTGACTCACGGCTCATATAATCAATACTGTTCCGAATCCCCTGACGAGTAACAGCACCTCCAGATATTTTGACAACAACCTCCTTACTGGCACCCTTGCGGTTGATACGTTCCTGAACATTGCGGCTATAGTTCTTTCCACCATTTTTGACTTTATGAGCGAAAGCTGACTTACGACCATTTTCTGATGACTTTCGTTTAACACGATATTCTTTATCAACGTAAACGCCCATAATCACATCTCCACTTTATTTGAAACAGTTCTCCCTTTACATAACATAATGTAATTCTCAAACTGATTCTTAAGATTAAAAATTTCTGTTGTAAGACGCGCCACATCCTGATAGAAACCATCTTTATCAAGAACCCTGGTCTGATCATTAACAATGATATAATGGAAATTACGACCGATCTTATCAATTGAATTACGGCAACGATTCATCATCAGCAGTTCCTGGTCAAAGAAATCCAGTTCATTTTCAAGTGTCGTCTGTATGCGGTAACGACATTCTCGTGATAACGTCCATCCGTGACGATTAGCAGCTCTTTCAATATCAGCCCTTTGTTTACCTGTTAAGTACATCGTTGTTTTGATAAAATCATTATTATCAAAAAACGTATTTATATCCTTACTGCCAGCTTTACTTTTTAATAAAGCATTTGCTAAAAGTTTCATGCCTTTAGCTACTGTTAAAGCTGGTTCATCTGGATAAAGAGTTTTAAGGCAATCCAGCAAATCATCATGCTGATTTTCATCAATTCTGAATTGAACTTTTTTCATAAAATTCTCCAACAAGAACCGACTGTAGGTCACCGGGCAAACGTTGCGGAATGGCGTCAGAGACGTCATTTTGCGGTGTTTGCCCTATCCTGCATCGCAGTGAATCTGGCACCGCTCATAAATTGTGCTTGAGCATCAACAAAAATGCAAAAAGGCTGATGTTGTCATGGCTGAAAATACGTACGTCTGCGACCGGAAACCCGATCAATGCGGTAAGGACAGTGCCATCAGGTTCGCTCCGCGAACGGTCTGGCAGGAAGCGCAAGCGCAGTCCTGCGCAATATATCAGAAAGCACCTCCCGAAATACGGGAGGGCTTCGGCTATTCAGCTAAGGTTGCTCTGTTCAGGTTGCTGAGTGTAGCCTTCCATGCCCTGACGGGCATCAAAAAGCCAGCGCCGGAAGTTACTCATTCTTTCAAGGTTAGCTTTGCTTGGTTTTTTGCCACGATTACCACTTAATATCCGCCATACTCGTATTCCTGCTTTATTAGTCCAGTGCAGAACAATTTCTCCTTTGCTGTTAAAAGCAAGAGAAAAGCGTACAGCGCCTTGCCGCAATTCTCCACTGACAAAGGACACAAAATCATGTTTTGTCATAAAGCCTCCGGTTTATTTATCTGTTCTCTTTTGTGCCTTTTTTTTCAGTGCTTTTCTGAGTAATGCCATATACTCAGGAAAGACATGGAATGGCATCAAAGGGAAAACCGGACGCCCACCCTTTTCAACGTCATTTATTGCTGATAATATGCGTTCCGACATTTTATTCCTCGCAACAGAATCAAGTGTCAAGGTATCAGGTTGCCCCACAACCTGATACCATCTTTATCTTTACTTTATTAACTTTTCAATTGCTTCTTTTTTTGCTTTCTCCTGTTCTGATGGTGGGTATGCAAGGTCATACCAGTTATCAATACAACGAATAACTCTTTCTTTAGATAACCCACATTGCTCAAACCAAAATTTTATATTTCGGTTTAATGATGCTTTTGCGCTAAACTCTCTTTCCATTTTCAGACCTTTACTAAAAGGGGGAATATCCCCCTTGATTAATTAGTAGTAAGAAGAAAATCGATGTTTTTCTTCCGGTAGAGTTTTATACGCAGTTTCAAAATCTTCGATTTTGATTGCCAGCTCATCACCAAAATCTTTTATCTGGCGCTTAAAACATTCACCAGTAAAATCATTTAAAACGGGAGTCTTAAAGCCGACCATTGAATCTGTATATTCTGAATTGGCGCGAATCTCGCGAACGGTGACGGTTTTTTTACCGTGAACAGAAAGAACCTGGTAGAAGGTTACATTGGTTTGCTCATAGCCCCATGATGATACAAAGACATCACCAACAGAGACAGTATCATTTTTAAAAGTTAATACTTTCATTTTTAGCTCCCGCCCGTTTGGGCAACTGGATCATGGTAAGGAACTATTCCTGACCTACAAACAAATTATACCATCAAATGATGGTAATGCAATTTATTTAGTCTCTTTATTCTGATTTTTTTCTCGCTTTACTAGCTGGTAATCGGGATGTTCATCAGCCAGGAGCAAAAGTAATTCATACGTACCAGCGGCTAGACCGCGAGATGTTTTGCCGGATGTTTCTTTGGCCTGCCAGGCTGATAACGAAAAACCAAACCGTTTAGCGGCTTCCTGCTGCGTAAAGCCAGCTTTGATACGAGCTTGTTTCACCTCTTCAGGTGTGGGTTTAAAACTCATGATTTAGTACCTTCACAATAGTATCTGTATAGAATTGCAATAAAATTGGATCATCAATTTCATCTTTAACGTTACAGAATTCTTCATAATAAAATGATTTATGGAAAACAACCTTTTTAGTTGTTTTTTTATCCGCTTCTTTAGAGCGAACTTTCATTAGTTTTTCAAGTTCAATAAACAAACGTGTTGCATCTTCAGACACAACAATCCTGTATGTTACATTACCTTTATTTTTCCTGTCGCTCAGGACTTCATTCATCTTTTGCCTCATAGCTGTTTAATAAACCCCGCTACCTTTATGAGCTGATCCACACTCAGGCCACGTATTACCATTTCAAAACCGCCGCCCCGTTCTGACACGTTACCATCTAACCCATTCTCAACTTTAAAACCGGTCAATGTCCCATGCCAGCTATCAAGACGTATTAAACGAGATAGCATTCCTTTCAGAATTTTCGTTTGCTCCCGTTTTTTTTGTAACTGCCTTTCATATTCCATTGCCTTCTCTACATTTTCGAAAGCATCTGTCAGGATTTTCTTTTCAATATCGGCGGCAATTTCTACAGGGTTACGTTCTGGCGATACAGTGCAAGTATGGTAAGGACTTCGCCAACTTCGACTATCTACGCTTCCAATGATAACTAACCTTCCCTTCTCCATTCGAATATGTATAGAGTAATTTTTATACTGAGGCGAGGTTAGTTTTATCCTGTACTGGCAATCATCGAGCAGGTTTACACGCCAGCCGTTCCCCAGGATTCGACATACGATTTCAAAAACGGGTTGATACCGTTCAAAAAACTTATCGTTTTGCATATCCCTCCCAACTGACACCTTCGTTATTTAGTGAACATATTTATAATAATAAGGGGCTTTCGCCCCCTTCTGGTTACGCTCTGGTTTCCACTTGTTGCCATCCCGTCGCCCTGCGCTGTCCGGTCGAACCATATTTTGCGCGGATTTCCTCTATCGTGTGTTCTTCACGGTTCCAGTAACTTTTATGTTCTTCCGGACGATAAAACCATTGTTTTTTCTTTGCGGCCCATTTACACCCGATTTCTTTTAACGTTTCTTTATGAGTAATGGTTTCACCACTAATCCATACCCAATTACCAATAACTTCATAGACAATTCCAGTCAGGCCGGAAAGAGTATTCAAAACTTTTTCCAGCTCTTCACCGTAGTTGTAACGTGCGTTTTCATCAGTGCTTTGAAACTGATTAATTTTGTCAATTTTAGCCATGAGAAAATCAAACGCAGCGTTAACTGCTTTCATCAGTTCGGCACCCAGTGGATTACGATCTGGATGATATTTTAAAGCCGCTTTTCTGTAGGCCGCCTTGATGTCCTTTTCAGTCAGATCGCCGGATAAACCAAAAATGTTTAATGCTTCCTGAATATTCATTTTTCGCTCCCGCCCGTTTGGGCTGCTGGAATCTGGCAGGGAACCATTCCCAACCAACAAACTCATCATACCATCATATGATGGTATGGCAAGTTTTTTATGCCCGTCAGGGCATGGAAGGCGACACACCAGACGCCGAATAGAATTGCCATTCCCGAATCGCCGGAAACAAACCAGCTTAATTAAGATCAGGGACATCCCCCCTCTCTGCAAAGTCCATTACCGGACTAACAACACGCAATTAGCCTTTCGCAGTTAGCGCGTAAGCTTGCGAACGGTACGCCGTGACGGTGTGTAGCATCTGCGCGTCTGAGCGGCTGCAGCCGCGAATTACGGGGCGGGTTTCAGTTCAGCGCATATCTGCAATCTGATAAACTTCGCTGCTTTCCCTTCTTCCAACAGCAATAACGAGTAAAACGACTTTCTCATCAATGACTTGATATACAAGTCTGTAGCCAGATGCACGAAGTTTGATTTTATAGCGATCAGCATGACCATGTAACCGGGCTGCGGGTACGCGTGGATTTTCCAGCCGTTCTGCCAGCTTCTTTTTGAATTGTTCACGGATGGTGTGGCCGAGTTTCTGCCATTCCTTCAGTGCTCTGCGGTCAAAAGCCAGTTCATAGGTCATCCAGGTTAACCTTCACAATTTCCGGGTTTTTCATGCGCTCATCAGCAACAGCGTTTAACTCAGCATCTTCAGCGAGTTCCCGATAGTAGGCGTAAAGTTTTGGTGGAACGCAATAGAACGCCGGTTCGTTTCGGTTCAGGATCGCAACAGCGTCCCCTTCACCTTCAGCTACGGTTCCCATAGGATTTTTTTTCAGGTCAGTAATACTGGCCGCTGTGGTTGTCAGAATTTGATAGCTCATAAGTCCTCCGCTTGTCTTATTGGCATAATAGCATCTTTAAAAGTACTCTTAAAAGTGCTTGTGTTGAGAAAAACATCAGAACAGGTGAGGTATGGCTCTTTCCGACATCGCCTTAAAACGCTCTGTAACGCGTTCTGAGCGTTTTTTCCCGTTTCGTTATAGTCAGCTACGGTTTAACGGTTTTTAACGCCGCTCAACGCTTTTTAGCGGCCTTGTTGCTGTGATCTGTTGCCATGATCCGGATAGGAGTTCAATCTTGATCAAAATTTCCTCAAGGCAACGACTGTTTTGTAAATACCCTCTAAAACGCGCTGTATCGCATTCTGAGCGATTTTTTCGATTTCACATGGTTTTCCTCATGGTTACATCGAACAAAGCGTTAGAAAGCGATTCAGGGCTTCTCAGTGAAAGATCCAAAAAGGATCAATCAACGGATCGTATGATCTGAACTCTTCTGGTTTTGAGAAAGGAGACACCGCTCGCCGCAGCCGAACGACCGAGCGTAGCGAGTTAGTGAGCGAGGAAGCGGAACAGCACAGGGATAACATCAGGCAATTACGCGCAGTGGTTAAAAAGCGAGCATATTGTTTTTATGTGTGGTTGTCTTGGTTCAGAGTGATCTGTCCTCTGGGTTTACGCAAAGTTATCCACAGGTAGTGTGAATTTTTTGTTTTGAGCAAAGTTATCCACAGATTTTTTGTGTTTTTTTGCTTATTAAACTTCTTGTTTTTAAGATCTTAAATGTAGATCGGTAGATCTACTTTAAGATCTTTAACTTACTTTAACTTATTCTGCAAACATTGTGCCAGTTTTTTTATCAATAATTTCATTAAGATAGGTGTTGTTTTTTGTCGCCTCAAAATGAAAGGTGGATGGGTACGCACTGAAAGGTGGATGGGTACGCACTGTAATTTTCATGAAAGGTGGATGGCTGCGCACTGAAAGGTGGATGGGTACGCACTGAAAGGTGGATGGGTACGCATTTTTCTGTTTTTATTCAGATATTCGTATCTTTGTATCTTCATTTCTTTAGTTCTTTATAGTGCTCTAATCTAACGTATGACGTTAAAAGGTGGATACCTGCGCATTTCTATCATATTGAATATAAATGATAAAAATTCTTTCATGTGATCCGTGTTTTGGTGGAAACATATAAGGTGGATAAACCACTTTACATATTTCCGCCTTTGTGGTTATGATTTCACCATAAGAACTTAAAAACCACAGGTAATGTATGAACTTACTGAGCGTTACAAAGAAAACAAAAATTCGCCACAGAAATGAAATTAACAGCACATTCTCATCGTTGCCTTTGTCTGCCAGAAGAATTTTGTTTATGGCTATGGCGCAGATTGATTCACGTGAAGAGTTATCTGAGGGGGCAACCTTTCGTATTACGGCTCGGGAATATGCATTTATCGCTGATATTGATGTAACAGGTGCTTACCGGCAGTTGAAAGAGGGGGCAGAAGAACTTCAGGCCAGTGTTATTCGTATTCCTCGAAATCAACTTCTCACAGCTCAGGGCAATCAAAGCTCTGGACATACGAAGAAGAGAGGTAAATTACCTTCTGATGCAGTCAGGCTTATGAACCTGACTGCGTTTTGTGATTATGTTGAAAGTGAAGGATATATTGATATTGCTTTTTCACATGTCATTGAGCCATATATCACGATGTTAAAGGATTCTTACACTACTCAGGTTTTGATATCGTCTGTAAGACTCGCTGATCAAAATTCAAATATGCTTTATCAGTTTATCAGGAAACAATACAGCAGTGGTAAAAAGACATTTTTCGACATTGAAGTAGATGTATTAAAGGATGAACTTGAATTATTCAGAATAGATAATGGCGAAAAAGTTTACCTTTATCAGAATTTTAAGGATTTTAATAAGGTTTTTCTGCAAAAAAACATTGAAAAAATAAATCAATATACAGAGATTAATCATCTCGAAGTTAAAATTGTTGAGAGAGTCGCAAGAAGAGCATCAAAGCTAAGATTTTCGTATAAAATAGATAAAGAAAGCGAAGGACTTGATACCAGAATACCGTATGGTTTCAGAGGTGCTTAATATATAAAGGTAAATACACTATGGAGCAAATAAAATTACATAAACAAGGTGGTGCGGCAGTAATTATCATTCCTGCTAGTATGATAGAAAATACAGGATGGGAAGATGGAACCTTATTGGAGGTACTAGAAATAAATGAGACTCTTCATATAAGAAGAAAGACAGAATCAGGAGCTTTAGCTACTAAAGCTTGTCCTTCTCTTTTTTCATCTACTATGAGGCATGTTAATTACGATAAAATCATTAGATATAATAGCGGATTAAATCTGTTAGTTAATGAACTGTCATTTTCGGCAAGAAGGGTCTTTTTTATTTGTTTATATTATTACTTTGAAAATAAACTTGAATCGGATAAGTCGCTATTGATCCGGGCTGATAAGTATGCAGAATTTGTTGGTGTTGAGCGTTCTGTCGCATATAAGCAAATGAAGGATGCAGCAGATTTCTTTTCAAGAAATAAAAATTTAATTACACATTGTGACTATATTTCGAATGAGGGATTGCTTCGTGTTATGTTTTCGTCTAAGACGATAAATTATATTACTGCGATAGACTCCCGTAAATATCAGGTTACCGAGCTTCCTCTAAAATCTGCTTTGTCTCTTCAAGGAAGATACTCATGGCCTTTATATCAACTGATAAAATTTAGCCATCTTAAATCTTTCACTATAGGTGTAGATGAACTTAAGAAAGAAATAGGTTATATTCAAAATCAAAAGTTTTCTTTCTTTAAAAGAGATGGAATCAATATAGCTATTGATGAAATAACAGAAAGGACAGATGTTAAAAACATTAAATGTGTTAATGCTGAAAGGCAGGGGAGAAGAGTCAGCAAAGTCCGTTTTGAGATCGAAATGAGGTAACTCATGGCTAAAATCTATCAATTCCCTCAGGGGGAAGAACGAGGTAAGCTTAGAAAAGAAATCATCCGGGAACGTAAAAAACGATTGCGAGAAAAGAACGGTAACCCGGTTATCCGGCACGCTAAATGGTTCTGGTTTTATCTACGTCTTGCAACGGCTGGCGCACTGCATTTAGTCTCTGTTATTACTCTGGCAGTCCTAGGGGCTTTCAGTAAAGCTATTTTCTGGATCGGTGGCCTGTTCTGTGTTGTTACTTGGTTCCACCTTGAGCGCCAGTTCTGGACGCCGCAAAATTTCACGATTCCAGTAATCGTAACGCTGTGGGGATTAAGTTTGTTTGCTACTCCCCTGATTGAGCTGCTTAACAAAAAAATGCCGTGGTATCGCCTCCTGGTTCCTGATGCAAAGCACACTAGCACTGAGGCAACCAATGATGATCAGCTGTGAAGCAGCAATGTTAGTCAGTCGGCTTGCAGTGCTTCTTTCAGCCTTTTATCATCGGTTTATCATAGCACACGAGTTGAGTTCTTTTCACTGCGATACAGGATAGGGCAAACGCCGCAAAATGACGTCTCTGACGCCATTCCGCAACGTTTGCCCGATGACCTACAGTCGGTTCTTGTTGGAGAGTTTTATGAAATATTTGGTCAAAGAGTTTATTAACGAAAAATATACTAAGGCTGTTAATATTTTAAAGGATAACCTTAAAGAACACTATCATGTTTTTTATTGTGTGAGATTAAGTGAGATTCTTTTTCCTGCCAGTGAATATGGAACTGAACAGTTTTTTAGTGATTTTGAAAAGATAAACTCCATTTCATTACCTGTCTTAGTGTTTGATCTCAAAGAGGGTGTTCCTGTGATTGTCATTAGTCTTGATGATGTCAGCTACTGTGATGTTCTGGACGAAATGGATATTGATTTTATGAAATGTGATTCGCTGGCAGAATTGCTTACCAGCGATAAGCTGGATGCGTTATTTAAGGATTGAGTCTTATGTCCCCTTCTCTGCGACTTAAACTTCCTTTTTGTTTTTCCTTTTTCATTCTATTGTGTTTTTTGCTATTTGCTCCTTTACAAAATTATATAATTTTTCGGTTTCTTCTCCATTTTTAAAAACTCTTTCTGGAATGATTATGCATCTGTTTTCTTTTGTCTGGATAAATAGAAATCCTTTCTCACGGTATGTTTTTTTTATGTTATTCCAGAAAACCTTCGAACTACCAATTTTCATGATTTGCTCAATGTATGAACGATTTATTTTGAGACGTAACATTAGTTCAGAATCTCTTATTTCTGATAAATAGTTAGTCCTCATTACTTTTTTCATCAAATAATCATATATATATAATAACCCGATAAATATAGCTATTAGTGTAAATGTAATAATGGAAAGAAATTTTGCTCTTTCTACATAACCAGGGTCTTTTGGGGCGAGAGCAATCAAACCAAAAAGTATTATAAAATCAAATAATGCAGCAAATGAAAGAACTAACAACGCTGCTTTTTTTATAAGCAATATATAGCCATATGGTTCTATATGCTCTTGTTTTTCATGTTCTTTTATCAGCTTGCTTGCTTCTGTTTTTTCTAAAACAGATAGCGTGAAGTTAATACTGTATCTATTATCTGATGCCATTTTGCTTCCTCGATGTTATGATGTTAAGCAGTTTTAAACCAGAACCAGACAACAAAGCCAATAATCACCAGACGTAAAAGTGAATCAATTACTATCCGTATGACAAAAGTATGATCTCCCCGATAATAATAAACAGGAGGAGCCATCTTGCGATGCTCTTTATAAACTCCTTTTTTATAGGATCTGTAGTTATCAAATAAGTTCCAGCATCCCAAGAGAAGACCAGCTAATACAATGAATATTCTCATTATCATTTTTCCTTTCCAGTCCTCAACCAGTAAGATGGCTCGACAATCCATATCCCGTTGTCACAGGCAATGGCTTTATTGTACCTGTGAGCTAACCATACTAACCAGGCTAAAAATCGCTGATTACCGCTGTATATGGTTTTATTCCCAACCATAACAACATATCTATCATTCTTAGCCATAATGCTAACCTAACTTTGCAGATTCAAGCAGCCAGTGGTTTTTCCGGTTCTCGTCCAGGCTATCGAAAGCGGCCAGCGCCGCTTTGAGAACGGTTGTTTTGCTCTGACCAGTCCTGATAGCTTCAGCTTCCAGGATTTCTTCATAGGCTTCGGTTAGCCGGAAATTCAGTAGTCTTGCTTTTGCTGTCATTTGTTTACTGTTTTCTTCAGGAATATGGCTTGCCGAAGGATTTAGTTTTGATGTGACTTCTGTTACCACTTCTTCCCGTAACGCTTCTAATAGCGTTTTCAGCGCATCAACGACGTTTTTATCCATGATATTCCTCAGATATTATTCGTTCTCTTTGAGCCATTCATCTACAAGCTGGTTCACTACATCAGTGATCGATGTACCTTTTTTGGCACATGCAGCCTTAAACCGGGTGTGTTTTTCTTCGTCAAAATTGACGTTAACACGTTTGATTTTTCCTGATGATACTGGTGCTGTTACTACTCGTTCCAGATCTCTGTTTTCACCAAAGGTCATTTTTTTTACTGCCGTATGCGCTTTTTCAAGTGACATTAAGCTTTCTCCGGTTGTTATACTTATTTGATTATATGAGTAAATGTGTAATTACTCAAATGTGCTAACTATCTCTTTTGTAAGGATTTCTATTTCACCTTTTGCTGCACCATCACTGGATTCAAACACGCTGTCACCATCCAGAATTGATTTCACGTAAACCTGACGTTGTGTAATGGCCGTACGGAAGGATTTAACACCGGTATCTTTGATACTTTCTTTCAGCACATTGAGCATGGTTGCCATTTCTATCTTACGGGTGATCAGAAAGCGGGCTTCAACTTTGCGGCTGTAAGCCTGTGCTTCCAGAACAGTAACGACGCTTCCTGCTGCGGAGAAATCCAGGGGGCTGGGGGTGACAGGGATTATTACCAGATCGCTTACCATGACGGCTGCGGAGGTGATTACTGAGAGCGAACCTGCTCCGTCCACAATAGCAAAATCATAGTCCGCCAGATCTTTTCGGATTCCATAGACGTCTTTTTCAGATGCTGCTGTAAATACGTCAAATGCTGCCTTGCCTGCTTTGCTCCAGTTCGTCAGGCTCATTTGTGGATCTGTGTCTACCACAGCAATGTTGTATCCGCTCCTGCTCAACGCAGTGGCTATGTTGATTACGGCAGTTGTTTTGCCTGAACCCCCTTTAGGATTCAGAAATGAGATTACTTTCATACTCAAACTCTCAATTGTGTATCTACTCAATTACTCCTGTGAGTTTTTGAGTTTACCATACTCTTTGTATGAGTAAAGGTTAATATGAGTCTATGTGTATATGAGTTAAAGAGTGTTTACTCATTTGAGTTGTATTGTGTATGTGAGTATTTGAGTTTATGAGTATATGGTGACAAGGTCACATCTACTCATTATTTGTGTTTTGGTTCTTTTAGAGTGTGCCTTTCCTGTCGATCCACTTTCTGGTTCATTTTGGGTATAGTGGTGTGACCTTATGCGAACTGGTTCTGTAATATGACTTCAAATGCACCAACAAGCTTTGTCCGGGCTTATCTGAGAGCTTCAACAGCAGAACAGGATGCTTCGCGTGCCCTGGAAACTATCGAGGCTTTTGCTAGGGAAAGAGGCCTGATCATTTGCAGTTATTATATTGAGAATGAATCCGGCTCCCGTCTTGACCGCCCAGAACTCTTCCGTCTTCTGAGAGATTGCCAGCAAAATGACATTTTGCTTATCGAGGATGTGGACAGACTTTCCCGCCTGTCAGGGGAAGACTGGAATACGCTGAAGAAAATGATCCGGCAGAAAGACATCAGGGTTATGGCGGTGAATGTGCCGACGACCTGGATTAATTCTGGTATGAGTGAGTTTGACAACCGATTGTTTTCAGCCATTAACGATATGCTGCTGGATATGCTGGCTGCTGTTGCCAGAAGGGATTATGAACAACGGCGGGAACGCCAGAAACAGGGGATAGAGAAAGCAAGGAAAGACGGCAAATATAAAGGGCGTAAACCTAATCAGGCCAGACATGATGCAATTATCAGGTTGATAGAAAGCGGTAGCTCCTGGACACAGGTACAGAAGGTGCTAGGGTGCAGCCGTGGCACAATCAGTAGCGCAATAAAACGTAAATCCCGGCAATTCTCCAGTGAGTAGGGCAGGGCGCTCTCAATAAACTGGCTGACATTATTTATGATGGGTGGGGCTATGCTAAGGTTGTTGTTTTAAAAAAGAAAATTGAATGTTGTAACTAATAAATACCGAAATAAAAGGCCGCTTACGCGACCTCAGCCTTTTGTGGTTTTGGCTTAGTGATATACCACGACAACCCAGCACTTACTACACTCATAAACATGCCAAAAAATCGGTCATCGTCCTGAGAAAGTAAGCACCCAATGAATATGGTAACCGGAAGAGGAAGAAGTAAACAGCGCCCTAAAATGCTCATAAAATCCATAAATCCTCCTTTGTTAAAGGGCAGGAAGCGGTGCACTTCCTGCCCTTAGTTACGTTTCCGCTGTCATCAGTCGATGAACTGGCGAATCAGTTCCAGAATTGCAATCAGCGCGTTTGCGACGGCGACCACAGCCCTGAGAACGATGATTAACAGATTAATCATCCGTTTCTCCAGTAAAACTGGAGGAAATCACCGTTGCTTACTCATACATTGCCTGTCACAACGGCTCTCTCGCATTGTTAGGTGTAGAGTGACCTCCTCCTGCCAGAGCACCGAATACAGCACCACCTGTTTATCCAGCCAGGACTTTAAAATCGTTCATACCCGCAGATACGGGAAGAGCAGGATTGCAAGCCAACTACATGACTAACTGACTGATTATACGCTACACAAAACACCCGTTACACCACTAAATGTGGTTCCTTAACCACATTTAGTTGCTTTACAGCACCATAGTGAATAAAATGTAAACGTTAGGTGTAGAGTAACCTTCTCCGGTCAGAGCCACCAACTCAAGACTGGAAAACGCAAAAAAGCCCGATTACCAGTCGGGTTTTTTTGTGCCTGTCGTTCGGCTGTAGTTCCGTTTTTTCCCTTCATTTTGGGGATTTTCTCTCAGTTTTTTTGTTGCGTCCAATGCTGCTGGTCGCGTTGGCCAACAGATCAATGTCGTTACCGGCGTTTTCACAAATCCAGTTTTTTCAGTAAGTTGCGTCACACAAAATGATCAAAAAAACTGTCAGTTTTTTTGATGGATACAGTAGTGGCTGTGCGCTGCGTGAAATCTGATATTTTTCAGGAAGGACTGAACGCGAGAATTTACGAGAACGCATCATGAAAATGGTGTTCCTGGAGCCAACCTTTTTGCAGGTATAAAAAACCGATAAGATGTTTTTATGCAGACAAAATAAAAGCCTCCTGAACAGAGGCTTGATGTGAATGTAATTATCGTCTCTTCGCCCACTCTTTTTCATCATCGGTGAGTTGTTCTTTATGCAAATAATCACCAGGGACAGGGGGAGGAGTAACCAGTTTAGGACGCCCATTATCATCACGAACCGTCACCAGACCAACTACCTCACCATTTTCTTTAAGCGCCCATGCAGCCAGTTGGTATACTGTTGACTTTCCTGCCACACCAGAGACATTATCGTGACGAAAATACCAGTCTGTCGCAGGGATAATTTGTTTGTAGGATGTATTACTCATGGATTTTCTCCCTTAACAAAATGATGATATAAAACTATATCCTTGCCATATTACTGCTCATCTGTTACTCCGTTCAAACTCTTATTGATACGAAAATCTTCCAGAGAACGCCCGGCTTTCAACGCTTCATCAATCGGTTTTGGCGCACGCCCACGACCAGACCAGTATTTAGTTTCACCATTTTCTTCAAATTGATACTTGGGCGGCGCTTTTGGTAACGTTTTTTTACGTGATTTTGGTGCATCTTCGGACAGACCAAGCAGTTCTTCCGGTGAGAACCCCTCTCCGGCGATTAACTGAAGCAGTTCCTGACGTTTCCGTTCACGCTCTGCTCGTTCCGCAGCCTCACGTTCAGCGTCCTCACGACGTTCATCAATAACAACATTCAGTTTTTCCTGCATTTCGAGCAACTGCTCAAAATCAACTTCACGAGCAAAAACACGCAATGAACGAATATTCATCATAGTCCGGCTGATAATGCCGTATTCATCTTCTTTAGTCAGTTCGCTCATATAATTAATCCTCTTGTTTAGTGTACGTACTTCCAGACGCCGGAAGGCACCTTATCATAAAGTTTATTCATCACCAGTTCTGCTCGGCGATGATCTGCGGCAGAATAAAATGCCTCTGATTCTGATAAAGGCAGTTTGTAACGGTTAATCTCAATAACTTTTTCAAGAGTATCTCTTGATGTACATTTTCTTAACTGAAAAAGCCATTCCTGCTTTGTTTTCACTTCTTAGCCCTTGCCGGAAAACCCAGCTTCCCTGTTTTCTTATCCTCAAGGACAAGAACTGTATCATACGTTCCACCACTTTTCTTTTTAAATCCCTTAATCAAATCGGTTTTCCCTGATTTAACCAGTTTTTCGGCCTGTGCCTGGGTGATTTTCTTACCAGAAAACTCACTCCAGATTTTAAATTCACATCCGGTACAGAAATAACCTTTCGGCCTGATAACAATATGTTTACCACAGGAAGGGCAGGGAGAGTCCAGGCGTTGAAACTGCCCTGCTGGCGCAGCGGGTTCAATCTTCATCTCGCCCAGGTCAACATCAGAAATCATGCCTGTCAGTTCACCGTACAGCTCATTAATAAACTGTTCAACCGTCAGGTCGCCATTTTCAATGGCAGACTGTTTTTCAGACCATAATGCTGTCATATCAGGATTAACCGCTATACCTGGCAGGGCATCAATAAGCGCATATCCGGTATCAGTCGGAATAAGTTTCCCTTTTTCGAGCGTGATATAGTTTCTCTTCTTCAGCGTTTCCAGAATGGCAGCGCGTGTAGCTGGCGTACCAATACCGCCATGTTCATCTTTTTTGTCTTTATCCTTATCCTTCAACAATTTTTTAATCGTTGGATCAGTGACAAAATCCGCGACACGAACAAGCGCAGCAAGCAAGGAGGCTTCGGTGAATAACGGCGGCGGTGTTGTTTTCTTCTCATTAACAACAACTTCTTTTGTCGTCAGTGTTTCTCCTGTGCGAATTTTACAGAGCAGTTCAAAAGCGGAATCATCATTATCTTCTGATTCACCTTCGTCTGTGGTTTCCGCGCCAAGAAACGCCTCAAATCCGCTGTCAGTTGTTTTTCTGGCACGGGCACAGAACGACTCATCACCACACTGAATGGCAACCGATACTTCCTGGTATGCTTTTTCAGGCATGAACTGAACAAGATAGTGTTGTGCGATCGCCAGGTAAACATTGCGCTCGTCGGTGCTGAGTGCGTTAACATCAGGCACACTGGCGGTCGGGATTATAGCAGTATGCGCAGTCACCTTTGCACTGTTAAACGCTTTGCTTTTACGTGCAGAATCAATATCCAGCGACTGAGGAAAGACTGATTTCAGGGCATCGATAACCTGCGGCGCTTCGCTGAATTGTTCATCAGAAAGATATGAGCAATCAGAGCGGTTATAAGTAATCGCTTTATATTTTTCACGTAATTGTTGCGTAATATCCAGTGTTTTTTGTGCCGTCATTTTGAACTTTTTGTTCATGTATTGCTGGAGTCTGACCAGGTTAAACGGCAACGGCGCAGCCGTTTTTTTATCATCAGTTGCTGCCGCTTCAACTGTAGCCGGTTTTCCTGCAAGGGATGCTGCCGTTCCGTCTGCCCACGCTTTATCAAGTAATTTACGGTCTGTCATCGGAGCAAATTCCCCTGGCTTCCAGTTCGCCATGATAACATCAGCACCACGCTGAAAGACTCCGGTCATGGTGTAGTAAAAACTGGATTTATGGTTCTGGTTAGCGCGGGTACGATTCACAATCAGGCCAAGAACGGGAGTCTGGACGCGCCCGACAGACAGAACGCCCTGATATCCTCTGGCTTTTGCAGGAATGGTGTAAGCACGCGTCATGGAGAAGCCATAGACGGCATCAGCAACTGAACGCGCCAGCGCCTTAAGGTAAAGCCCTTTGAAATCACGATTATCTTTAAGATTTGCCAGTGCCTTTTTCACTGCCGGAAGCGTGTTGTCGTTAATCAGAACACGCTTTACGGGTTTTGTGTTTCCTGCATATTCCAAGACTTCATCAACAAGTAGCTGTCCCTCATCATCAGGATCGCCAGCGTGAACAATTTCAGTCACGTCTCCACGTCTGATAAGTTCGAGAATCGTTTTAACCTGTTTTGCTGCACTTTCGACAGGCTGATACTTCACGGGATAGAGACGTAAAGGAAGCGTTTCAACCTTCCAGGCTTTGTATTCAGGATTATAGTTTTCCGGCGGCTGTGATTCGATAATATGACCAAAACAGTTAGTGACAATGGCGTTATCACTTTCAAACCAGCCATCATGACGAGTAAAATTGCCTCCAAGTGCCTTAACAATATCATTTGCTACTGCGGGTTTTTCTGCGATAAAAAGTCTCATTTTGTTATCCTTTACATTGAATTAATCTGTTTGCACAACGAATAGTGCGTTCTTCTGATACTGCCTGTTGCCAGTTATCTTCACTTACAGGTTGTCTGAATCTGCGCTCACAGCCATTAAAGGCAAAAATTCCCTCACGGTTAAGTATATTAGTTGCAATATCCCAGTCTTTAATTCTCAAAAAGGCTGTTACAGCAAAACCAGAATATGAAGTAATTTTTGAAATGATGCATTCATCAGCTTTTATTAATGCGGCAAAAGGAACTATCTTCTGATGACCACACGAAATTAAAGGGAGGGTGTGAATATCATAATAAGCTATTGAATGACAATCCATACGGGTATCATCAATAGCTGCCAGCCAGAATCCTGTCTGGTCTTTTATTTTTCTGCTAATATCAGAATCTGAAACCCAGGGATTTAATAAATATCCACCATAACAGACATGGAAGGGGTGAGCAGATTCATCAATATCAGGAAGTTCTTTTACCGGATTTTCTTTCCAGTCTTTCAGAACACCAAATTCAAGAGCATCCAGCAAAAACTTTCGTTCAAATCCATCAAACAATGCATATTGCATGTGTTAATCCTCCAGGTAACTTAAATAGTCAGGTTGCGCCCCGTTCTTTTTATATAGTTCTTCCCTTTCCTCTATATCTTCATCTGCTTCCTGAACGCTCAGATCGAGGGTTCCTTTCAAAAAGGCACGAGCATTTTTTATTACATCCACTGATAATTCATTTTTGGTTCCGCGAATCATTCCGATTGCGATATTAATAATTTCCTTGATTTCAGCCGGAGTCGTTCTGTCCAGCACTGCGCCAAGCTCTTTAAGGTCAATTTCTACATCTTCTGGTAAGTACATTTTGGCGCAAGCGGCAGCGGCTTTGGTTCTGAAAGCACCTACAGAGATTATCCTGTCAATTCGACCTGGACGTTTTCTAATACGTGGGTCGATGCGTTTTGGATAGTTTGTAGAAAAGATCACATATGTTCCTGCGGCATTTCGCGGTGTATCAGCTCCATCAAGAAAACTTAACGTTCCGGCATCAGCCCGATAAAGTTCATCAACCTCTTCAGCTATAATAATGACAGGTATTTTCTTCTGAGCAGCGGCGTAGCAAACATCTTTAAAGTAATCGTCGGCATAAACAAAAACATACTTATCCTGATACTTTGCCCCCAAAGCTTTTGCGATAGTTGTCTTGCCTGTTCCTGGGGGGCCAGTAAAGAGCACTTTACGCATACCTGACTGACCATACCGGGTATAGAAATCAATATCAGAAAAGAACTGATTAAAGTCGTTTTCCAGCTCGTCAAATTTTGGATGAACTGAGAAACGCATAGCATTTTCAATTTCCTCCTTTCTTGCCTTACCGTGATAATAAACACCATCATAGTACCCAAGTTTCCAGATACCTTTACGTGGTAATGAGCGGTTTAATTTAGCGCGGCCTGCCTCGCAAAGATTGTGGAGCATTGACATACTTTTAGTAGTCCCAACGGCGTACTCCATCCTGACTTTAGAGTTAAGAATGAAGCGAATAATATGAACAACTTCATTTTGACCAAGATGAATCCTGTATGCACCAGAACCATCTTTGAACATAAGTTTTTTAATTCTCCCGGCTTTAGCCATTACAGGGCTACTTCCCGTATGAACAACGGTTGAAGCAACAGGTTCGATATCCAGATTCGAATAAATTTTACGGTTCTTTCTGTTTATAAAAATCTCTGCCACTTTAGGATAGTAATCACAATCCTTTACGACAGTTCCAAAATTATCTTCACCGTAATATTCTTTGTGAAGCCGTAAAGCCTGCTCTACCAGAGTTAATTTACCCATAAGCGCACCATGTATATTTAAAACCGTGACACTGCCTGAAATTTATTTAAGATAGTGGAGGGGTTGGACAAGCAACGCGCGTCAGTTCTGTTTATGTCGCCATTCCCACGGTGGAACCGGATTACTGTCAGTCCATAAACCTCGTTTTTGTTCCTGCGCTTCCCGTTGCAGAGCCGGTAATGACTCATCCACGTTGTAACGTTCATATACCCATGCAGCGCCAGACTGAACCATAAAGCGGCTGGCATCCGTGCCGTTCGTCGTGAACACATGACCGATAATGCGTCCGTAGCGGTCTGTTTGCGTATAAGAGACGGTAACGGATTGGCCTGCGAGCAGGGCTTTAAGTTGATTTGTTGACCAGCGTCCAAAAGGTTGTTTCTTTTCAGGGGCATCGATATTTATCAATCGGACTCGAATCGGAACTTCATACACAACAATTTTTGCGGGTAGTGTTTTAATTTCTATGGTGTCGCCATCGAGAACGCGAATAACTCTCCCCTGGATTTCAGCCGCAAACAGCGAACCAGAAAAAATGGTGACAAAAAAGAAAACGTATTTTGTCAATTTCATAACTTCTGTTCACCTTTTTGTGGATATGTAATAAGTTCATCCAGGAAACAGGATGCAAATGACAAGAGAAATGCGGATTTCAAGAAAATCCTTGCCAGTGTAATTTTCTCATCTGTAGTAGCACTTTCCCATGTATTAATAACATCAGTAAGAAGTTGTTCAGGCACAAAGTAAAATGCCATCACCAGTGTGACTAACAGCATTACTGGCATCAGCTTTGTGCTTCTGTAGAGAACGCGCCAAAACCAGTATAAGGCCACAGCTAAAAACACAAATAACTTATTCCAGTTAAAACAGCTCTTAATGGATATCATTTTTCTCTCCCGATAATTCATTACCCAAAATGTGTACTAACGCCCTTCGGTTGTTCAACCCCGTAAATCCCAGATTAAAATCTGGAATCTGCGGCGTTAACTTGTTATTTCTATTCAGAATAACTCTGGATAAATTTTAACCTCATTAATTTCTTCAACTGAAATACGCTCTGGTATTGTTCTAAAACACCACTTGAGTGGTGTTTCTTTCCCCTTCTCCACACTACCCAACACAATTCTGGCTGGGCAATTCTGATTAACAGCTTCCAGTAAACGGTTTAACTCATCATCAGAATGAGTTTCTTTAATCTTGTTAATATCAGATGGTGCGGTTACAAATCTGGTTACACTCATAATTATTGTCCTGTAAATAAAAAGATGATATATCGCGGATATGTAACATTCTGCAAACTCCAGTTCAAAATCTGGAGTTTGCAAGGTTTGCATTAGATTACTTACAACCTTCTGACCAACCAATACGGTTCATGGCTGGAGAACAATCAGATTTAACTAATTTACCTTTCATCCATTCAGCTTGTTTTTTCCCCGCATCGGTATTCTCATAGCTTTGTCTTTCGATATTACTTACACCTGTTTTCTGACTGTTAGCCGAGTTCTGTTTTGCAAAAGCAGAAAAGGTCGTCAGTGACAGAATCATTGCATAAACTAATGGTTTCATTTTTATCTCCTTTCACGTATGTAGATAGTTTATTACCAGCCACCCGCAAAACCTGCGCCAAGAACAGTGTTATGAGATGAATCCCATGAAACGTTAAGGCGCACGTTTGTATTTAATGACGTTTTATATTGAATGCCTGCTGCAATCGCATTTCCATTCTGATAATTACCAACACCAATACCATATGAGAAACTATTTTCAGCAACGTACGGGATTGATGATATTGCTGTTACACCTGCAATACCGGCATTAAGACGTTTTTCCGCACGTTCAATTTTACTGTTTAATTGTTCGAACCTCTGATTTGATTGATTGCTTAACTGACTGAATCGGTTATCTGTATAGTTATTCGCATTTAGTTCAGCTTTATCGGCTGCATTCTGAGCATACTGTATGCTTTGCTCGTATTTTTCATTGGTATAACTGATACCTTGTTGATATTTCTTATCCGTATAGTTGTTTGATGTGCCGATTGCCTCATTTTTGGCATTGTTGATATTGGTATTCAACTCTGTCTTCGTGTCACTGATTTTATTGTCAGTGTAGCTATTTGATGAGCTGATCGCGTCGTTCTTTGCCTTGTCGATACTGGCGTTCAGCTCCGTTTTCGTATCACTGATTTTATTGTCAGTGTAACTGTTGGATGAACTGATCGCGTCGTTCTTTGCCTTGTCGATACTGGCGTTCAGTTCTGTCTTCGTGTCACTGATTTTGTTGTCAGTGTAACTGTTGGATGAACTAATCGCGTCATTCTTCGCCTTGTCGATACTGGCGTTCAGTTCTGTCTTCGTGTCACTGATTTTGCTGTCAGTGTAACTGTTCGACGAATTGATCGCGTCATTCTTCGCACTATCAATATTCGTATTCAGTTCATTTTTAGCATCTGTAATTTTATTGTCTGTATAGTTGTTTGCGTTCTTTTCTGCCGCTTCAGCTTTTTCTGCCGCATCCTGGATTGCCTGGTTAGCTGTCGATTGAGCATTTTGAGCAACCGTATTAGCAGAGTTCGCTGTATTTTGCGCCGTATTCGCTGTGTTCTGTGCATTTTTGGCCGCTGAATTAGCCTCATTTGCTGTTGTCTGAGCTTTATTCGCGGCTGTTTGCGCGTTTTGCGCAGTAGACGCAGCAGTATTCGCGACAGACTGCGCATTTTGGGCTGTAGAAGCAGCACCATTTGCAACATTTTGAGCATTCTGTGAGTTTGACAGCGCACTATTGGCTATGCCTTTTACACCATCAACACAATCCGAAATATTAAGAGTCTCCTTGTTACCCGTAAGGTGATACTCACAATCTGCATATGCACTACCAGCAGATAAGCACAATAAAATAGCTATAATAGATTTGGTTACTTTCATTTCTGATACCTGTGATTGTAACTAATCATCACATTTCGTTGGCGCGAAATGTGATACTTGCAGTACCCTGATACCCGTTGGCGCGGGTATCAGGTTTTTATCAGCCTCTGACACGACCAAACTTACTCATGATTTTCGATATAGCCGCCGGATCAGCCGTTGAACACTGATTTAAAAAATCTTTACGAGCATCAAATGTTTTACTCCAGCGAATACTCCCTTTTTTCTTTTTCAGAATATTAAAAAAGTCTTTTTCAGCACTTCTGCACTCACTTCCCCCACCTTGCCCGACTGCTTTTCCATATAAGCAAAGTACCGAGGCGCAAGGGTCAGATGCATACGCAGGTGCTGTCAGCCAGGACACAGTAAAAATTACGATTAGACCTTTGCATATCCTTTTCATGGCAACCTCTGAACATTTATTCTCGAAAGGGAGATTTCAACATAGTCATTATTCAACCATCTTTTTAGTGGCTGATATTCAATAACACCTGTTGCACCATTTTTTCTTAGCCAGTCTTTCGCAGACCAGTAACTATCAAAAGAAGATGTCCTTACAACTATTTTTTCAGAGTGGGCAACTGCATAAAAAACAGAATCATCGTAAAGACGATTTTCTGGTTTAAAATCAGGCAACACCTTACTCCATAAGGAATTTATATTATCTGATTTAATAACGTTAGATGTTGGTGTCCAGTTCATTATTTGTGTATTCATAACTTCAGGCCGTTTTTCCCATTCAACCTGTGGCGGTTCAGGGGGAGAGGAACAGGCTGTGAGGAGAAGAATACTGATCATAAGTATTTTTTTCATAGCAAAACCTCAGACTCCAGCTCCCCTACGGAGAGCATTTTTTCTTTTGACGGATATTTAAGCCCTTTCACACCAAATATTTTTTTCGTCTTATTTAGTTCCATCGTCAATGATGCCAGTTTAGGACTGACCTTCATTAACCTGTCCATAAAATACGGATCAAGGTAATAAAGTGCCTTTTCTGCTTTAACAGGGTTCTCCCCCTTCAGGATGATAAACTCTTCTTTAAAGTCCAGCGTTCCCAGCTCCTGTGGAAGCACCAGTGCTCTTCGGGCTTCACTTTCTGATTCGCCCTGTGAAGCTGATCGTCCCCGGCTCTTGCTTGTGCTCTTTGATGTGGTTGTAATATACCCAAGTTTTTCTGATATCTTCGCGGCATCATCCTCTTCGCTGACAGCATAGATAATACGGCATGGATGAGCACTCATCAGCGTTTTGGCTCCCTCAATACCATAGATTTCATTTAGCTGACTGATATTCTGATAAATCGTCAGCAGTTTAAGTTTAAAACCTGCAATATACCCTGACCCCTTTTTAATAATTGGCATATAACCAATCGAAGGGAACTCATCAAGAAACATCAGGCAGTCATGTTTCAGGGTGGGATCAAAATCAGGATTTTCACGCAATGTCACTTCAACAACAAAGTTGAAAAACAGGTTCAGAAAATCGTAAGCCAGAGATATATCTTCCGCATTAACACCGACATAAACAGTGATATCTTCCCGTCGCAACTGACGGAGATCGAAATCATTACCATCAGTACATTTACGAACGGTTGGGAGATAAAACAGGCTCATTTTCTTACGGAAAGAACCATCAATGCTTGAACGCTGTTCATCTTCCGTTTCGTGATATTCCCTGATTTTGGTCAGGGCATCGCGCAAATGATACAGCGCGTTTTCATCAAGTCCGTTTGTTCCCTCCAGTTCTTCCCGCTTACTGAGTATCAGTTCCCGGTCAATATTGCTGTACAGGTCGACGACAGAACCGATTGAGAAAACGGGTTTAAGCCCGAACTCATTAAGCCAGGACGGTTCATAGTTAATAAAGAAATGAAGCAACTTAGCCAGTCCCGTCCAGTACTGACCAGCAAGGTTATTAAAGTGCGCTTCTGCCCCTGTCATGCCGTAAGACGGAAACAGAATTTCAATCAGTTTAAGCAGATCCTTAGCACCACTCTCTGCTTTTAAATCAATATAGAAAAGGGGGTTAAACTGATGTGTCTTACTGTTGAATGGGTCGAGAAGATAAACTTTATTACCCAGCAGTATTTCTCGCACCTTACTGGTAATTTTCCACAATTCCTGTTTTGGATCTAACGCAATAAGAGAGTGTTTTCTGACCAGAAGATTAGGGATTCCAATGGCGGCACCTTTACCGGCGCGGGTTCCTGCACCAAGAGATACAAAATCCGGGGCGGTATACCACAGATATTTTCCTTTATACGCGCCGACCAGAATATCCGTATCATTTTCTGTCTCCCACTTAAGCAGTTTTGATTTTTTTAAATCACTGTCACTGGCAAACTTCGCATCACCATAAAGAGCAACATCCATTTTATTCAGTTGCCAGATAACAAAAACAGGCACAATGAGAGACGAAACCATACCTGACAAAAGAGAGGGTATGGCAGTCAGTCTGATATCTGTACGTATATTACTCTCTGTTATTATTTTCCAGAGCAACATGGAATCAAAATTTTTCCATATATACAGTGGTGTTTTTCCGTTCAGGATATAAACAGCAACAGAACCAGCATAATAGGTCACGAGACACATAACCAGACCGATAAAAACCCACTGGCCTTTATCTGGAAGTTTTAAAGACATAATCACTCCTTCAGTTTTCTGAAATAATCATCAAAATGAAGTTGTCTGTAGTAAATGCCGGAAGCGAACCGAAAATCTTCATCATCAAGGTATTTAATACTCATGATAATATCAATATTACTCAGTACACGTCTTAAAATGACATTGAATGGTAGATTCTGACATTCAGGATTCATATAACATCGCTGGACAATCCCAAGCACGGCATATTCAGGACTACTTTCGTGAACGGTGGTAATGTTTCCTGCATGGCCTGAACTCGATGCTTTCAGAAAATCCCATGCCTCAGCTCCCCTGATTTCTGTCATCAGAATCCTGTCCGGATTCATACGAAAACAGGAACGCAGAAGACTCGCTGAGGTAATAATCTTACTCTCCCCCTCTGCCGGATAGTAAAGTTTTACATGGTTTTTATGAAATCTGAATTTTGCCTCATCAGTATCTTCAATAGAAATACACCGCAGATGATGCGGTATATATTCCAGACAGGCATTTGCAAAGGTGGTTTTACCTGACCCTGTTCCTCCACAGAAAACTATCGTTTTCCCCTGACTCAGTGATTCAGGTATAACCCGTTCAAAATATCCGGAAGTGATTAAAGCAGAAATATTATCTTCCATAACAGAGTCACCACTTAAACCACTGACGCGTGAATAAAATCCCTGTTTTATAAATTTGTCATGACTGATAAAAATACCTGACGGCTTACGGATTGTTATAGAAACAGTATCTTTTTCAGTTGCCGGTGGGATCACAACCTGAACACGTTCTCCACCCGGAAGCGTGGCAGAACGCAGGGGATATTCAGGAGTCACAGAACCGCCGTCATGAAAATCGGCCAGTGTGGATGCAAAAGAAAGACAATCACTGTAACTCATCTTTTGTTCATACCATTGCCACTTTCCCCTGACCTTTATAAATATTTCTCCTGGTCGGTTAACAGCGATTTCCGTGACACCATCAGTCTCATTCAGCCAGTGATAAAAATAGTCGTTAACCACATCATAAATCAGATGTCTGTTTTCGTTATTCACATTAACCCCCTTTCATTTTCAGTTTATAAATACCTGAAAAATCCAGATCCTGACCGACAATCAGAGTAATAATTTCTCCCTGATTTTTATAAAGCGTTGGCGGGATATTCACACTATTAGAAAATGCTTCGCGTGCTATATCAGCAAAAGCCTGGCGGCTGTTAGCTGTATAGTCCGTCTGACTGTCCCTGTTATTCTGAGCAATACCACTGGCCGCCTGACTTAAATCCGGTATCATCCCGACCATCATTGCACCAAGAAAACGTTCACTGAAATGAGTGTCAATCCAGCCAGAAGCACCGGCTTCGCCTAACGCGCCAGCCGCCTGTGAGTCAACCAGGGGAATATCAATAAAAGGCTTACTGCGGGTACGTAGCTTATAAGCCATAACAAACACACGCCCTTGTCCATGATTTAAAGACCCGGCCTTATACATCAGTTTTGCGGCGGTTCCTCTTTCGATAAGTTTTACATTGCCACTGGCGCTGTATATATCACTGTTGACCGTACATTCCAGTTTCCCCGCCAGGTCAGAAACAAAACGCCTGTCCAGTGAACAGGGAATTGATGTCCCTTCCGGGATAAACAAATTTGGGTCATATGGAAGTTTCGTTATTTTCGCCAGTGGCGCAGATTCTGTAGCCTGTGCGGTTGCTTTTGCTTCATCCTTTTTATCGCTTTCTGGCTCACTGGCCGCAGTATGTGAAACTGACGTTCCCGCTGAACTGCTGCTGTTTCCTGCCTGGCTGCCATCAAGAGAAACGTCAAGTGCACGGCTGAAGCTCTGCTGTTTATTTTCCGGCGGTTCAGTCTTTTCAGAAGAAATGACTTTTTCTTCCTCTGGTTTCTCTGTTTTTTTCTGTGCGGTATTAAAAGGATCGATATCTTCGCTCAGTCCGGTCTGACGTTTAGCCGCTCCGGTTGCAAGCGGCTGACTTGCGGGTTTCTCATCCCCTGACGACACAGAACGGATAATGGACGGGATATAATAAACAGAAACACCGGCAGCAAGCAGAAGAAAACCCACGACGAGGATAATCATCCCTTTACGTGATTTTTTAAGTTTTTCAATACCAAGCTGCAATGCTGGCTTGCCAGGCTCTTCTTCCGGGGTCTTCCCGGCCTGTTCCAGTTCTTTCTGTCTGCGTTCCCGTAACTGCTGTTCAATTTCGGTTGCAGTCGGGATTTTATTTTCCTGTTCAGTCACTGGATCACCTCTTTCTTAACATCCGGGGATACCGTATCTCCGGCTGGTAAACGTACTTTTCCGAAGCCCTGGTTCTCAATCCCCACCACCTGCTCACCAAGACGTAAAACAAAACGCTTATCAACCGGTACGCCAACAGCCGTAAAACTTCCGCTCTGTTTAATCACAGGATTGGTAAGAGTCTCCTGCATACCGTTCATCACAAAGACGCTGGGAATTTTCTTTAACGGACTGAAGCCGAACCAGGTATAACGACCATCGTCATATGCATAATCAGGGCTGATATCCTGGCTGCCTTCAGCAACCCGCTTCCAGTACTGCCAGTTACGGGGCGATTTCGCATTTTCCAGGGAACGGTTGATTGCCTGTTCCTCCAGGCGTCTGGCAAGAGTCTCTGTGCGTTTCTTCTCAATTTCGGCCTGTTCTTTCCGGCGTTCCTGCGGATACTGGTAATTCACCACAAACGCAATTTTCTCCGGCTGTCGGAACGTTCTGGCGTTCAGCTCCATGCTGTAATTACGTTTCGTGGTACGAACAAACAGATTCGTTCGCCAGCGTTCAAGCTCATTTTCCGGGTCAAGAGCAACACTGACGGATTCAGAAGAGGTATTACCGTTTTCATCCGTATTATTTTTCTGAACAGTCTGTTTAACAGGACGAACTTCCAGATATACCAGGTTATCTTCTTTATTAACCGCCCATCCCTGCGGAAAACCAGTTCTGGCACTGATAACTGTTTCATCTTCATCAAATACCAGTGTGGTGGTGTATCCAACGGCACTGTTAATTATGGTGGTATTATTGGGGTTATAACTGACTATCTGATTGCGTGGGTCAAAGCGACTGCCTGAAGGAAGAACAGCAGCATGACAGACGTGCGCCGCCATCAGAAGCGCCATAATTAACGCTCCTTTATTCATTTTCATATTATTAACCTCTGGCTTCTTTATCGCGAACGTAGCTTGTTACAACGAACTTAAGAGGATTGTTATTACGTTCCCCTGACACCATTTCAACCTGCGGTTCGATACGATAAGTCAGGCGAACATTCCAGAACTCCTGGCGGG
>ERZ1106961.170-NODE-170-length-38882-cov-15.140340_pt1 | contig 38882 bp, 36 predicted proteins | sample MGYA00403680_ERZ1106961 | MGnify/ENA primary metagenome ERZ1106961 (study PRJEB35170, sample SAMEA104062419) | human gut metagenome | biome: human gut; feature: human-associated habitat; material: faeces | place: Denmark | collected 2012-06-08 ... | reverse complement strand
TGGAAACAAGAATTGAATATGATTCAATGGGACCAGTCGAAGTCGACGCTAGACGAATTTACGGACCTCAAACGCAACGCTCGTTCAATAACTTTAAGATCGGTGACCACCGCATCCCTATTGAACAAATCAAAGCGCTTGCGCTTGTCAAAAAAGCATGTGCTTTAACCAATGCAAAATGTGGCGCAGTAACCGAAGAAAAAGCGAAACTCATCGCTCAAGTAGTAGATGAGATCGTGGACGGCAAATGGGATGATGAATTCCCATTGACAGTATTCCAAACAGGTTCTGGCACACAAACTAACATGAATGTGAACGAAGTAATCGCTCACCGGGCTAAACAGTTAGATGAAAGCAACCCGCTTCATCCTAACGACGATGTAAACCGCGGCCAAAGTACAAACGATACATTTCCTACGGCAATGCATATCTGCGCGTACTTTGAAATTACAAAACGCGTAATTCCTGCATTGGACGGCCTTATCGGATCCTTTGAAAAATTGCAGAAAAAAGGAAAAGGATTGCAAAAAGTTGGTCGTACGCATCTACAAGATGCTACTTTCATCATGGTAGACCAAGAAATTAGCGCCTTTGTGGACGGCCTAAAAACTGCCAAAACTATGCTCCTTCAAAATGCTGACCACCTCCTCGACGTAGCACTCGGTGGTACTGCGGTTGGTACAGGTGTGAACACGCCTAAAGGCTATCTAGACGTTATGGAAACTGTATTGCCAGAGGTAACAGGCGCTCCATTCCGTGTTAAGAATAACAAATTCCAAGGACTTGCTCTCAAAGATGCTTTCATGATGGCCCACGGTGCACTTAACACATTAGCAACTACACTATTTAAAATCGCTAATGATGTGCGTTTCTTAGGCTCTGGTCCTCGCTGTGGCTACGGCGAATGGCATCTTCCTGAAAACGAACCGGGCTCCTCCATCATGCCAGGCAAGGTAAATCCTACTCAATGTGAAGCTTTGACCATGGTATGCGCCCAAGTATTCGGCCACAATACAACTATGACGCTCTGTGCAGGTAGCGGTGCGTTCCAATTGAACGTATACATGCCTATCATGATCTATGACTTTGTTGAAAGCTGTCGCCTCCTCGCAGACGCTATGAACTCTTTCACAACACACTGCATCGACGGCGTAGAATTTGTACCTGAAAAACTCAACTTCTTCGTAGAACAATCTCTCATGATTGCTACATCCTTAACACCATATATTGGCTACGACAAGAGCGCTAAGGTGGTAAAAGAAGCGTACAAACGCGGTTGCTCTATTAAAGAAATCATCTTGGAAGAAAAACTCATGACCGAAGACGAATTTGCCGAAGCAGTTCGCATGAAATAAAATCTCTCTCATATCTATGACATATCTGTAACATCCTCTCATACCTCAAATGAACGGAAAATAAAAGGACGCTATAGTCTTGAAACCTTCAGTACTACTTATTACTGAAGATTAGACTATAGCGTTCTTTTGAGTTTTATAAGACTAAAAAAATTAGATTGTAATTTTTTGACCTAATAAAGCTTCTAACCCTTTGAAAACTTTAATAATATTAATATATCCTTCTTGAATAGCGTTTGCGTTATATGGAGATCTATAATCATTTGCTTTTGTATTTATTACCATATTTCTAAAAATTTCTTGGTCGTGTATAGAGAAATCATTAAATGATGTATAAATAACTAATGTGCTACCATAGGCTTTTTTCATATCAGCTATTGTATCATCAGCATAACTTAACTTTTCACCGTATCCTTTTTGATTATAAAAACTATCATTGGGTAGTTTCTCTATATAACCTATAAACGGAACATTTAATATTTTTGTGAACCCTCCAGCCCCATAAACATATATAAAAGGAAAATGTGTTTCATAAGAAAAGACATAACCTTCTATTCCTACTCTTTTCCAATTATCCCGTAATGCCATATTAAATTGATACGGCCATTCATATCGCCCTAAAGCCCAATTCATTGTGCCATCTAAATCAAAATTATAGAACCAACAAAAAGGAAATAAAATTAGAATAGTAATAAGAATATTTTTTAATATCCGCATGTCTAATACCAAATCCAGATTTCTCACGAATTCTAGATTACCACTTGCAAAAACTCACGCTAAACGAATCCAAGCAAAAGTATAATATTTAATAATAGGTTAAAACATATAAATATATGTATAAGGCTACTAGAAAAAGCCAAGAGTATAAGGCGCCTTTAAATAATTTTTGATGCTTTTGTGTTTCAACCGCATCATAATTTTCACTACGAGGTATATAATACATTCCGATTAAAGAAATCCCCATAACAACTGAAGACAAAAAGAATAATACAAATATCGAAACGACTTCATGGAGCAAACCTACCCCAAGCCATATAGACATACCTAACATTGCCACAATTCTGGCTAATGAAAGCTTACCTTCATGAGTAATTAATTTGTATACAAAAAATATTATTCCTATTATTATAATTAAGTCCTGAAGCATTACTTCTCTATATCCTTTTTTAAATTAGATTTGATTCTATCCTTATAATAATCCCCAAATGACGCTCCAGCAACACCAACAGCAAAAACCCTACAGGGCCCGCACTACCTCCTACAACTCCACCCCCTAATCCAGTAGCTACTGGAATCAAATTAGCTCCCCAAGCCTTTACTAGTTCACGCCCACTGTACATTTGGTAATCATTTTGCATATCGTTAAGTAAGAAACCTATTGAAACAGGCCCTCCAACCTTCGCTACAGTTCGAGTAATTTTTGATGCGTTCTCTGCATAATACACATATCCAACCCATGGTTGATTTGCTACTTCAGATAATACATTTTGAGCAACAGACTTGCCTAAGGCATCCTTAGTCCAAACAAATATAGACTTAGATTCAGATACAGGCATTACACTCACTTTATCAGATGTATCAACAAAAATGAATCTTTCATTATTGGATCCATTACTGTATTTGGCTCTAGCCAAAGTAGCCATTTCATCTAGTATGATTGTAGTACCTAATGATACATCTTTATTCATAAGAGTGACATGATAATTTATGCCTAGCTTATTGACTATCCTTGCTCCTAATCCTTTAACCCCTAGAAACATATCATCATCATAAAAATAACCTTCAGCTTTAATAGTATAAGTTCCATCTACATTTTTACTAAGAAAAGGATTCTCAGCTTCTTGAATATAACTTATAGTTACGCCATTTTCAAGTATTCTTATTAACTCTTCAACACTACCATTATTATCAAGGTTTCTAATAATTGCAATTCTTAAAGACTCTATCTGATGCTCACTCAATTGATTTCATTTAGTCCCATATTGTGCTTCAGCTGCACCTGTTACAGGAGAATAACCTAAAGTACCATTTACAGCAGCACCTAGTAATGCACTTAATGTTTGAGCTACATCAGGTTTTTCTTTTGCAATTTTTTGAATTTCTCCAATTAATGCTTCATTGGTAGCACCAGCATAAAAACCACTACCTGGTTTATTCCCTGCCATACGGGAAGATACTTCAGCGACTATGCCATGGGCTATCGCTTTTGCAACTTTACCTTCTTTAGAGGTTGGATTCAAATTATGTAATTGGCCAAAGGCTTCTTTTGCAAATAATTTAGATAATTCTTGACGTTCTTCAATTTTCTTGTTATCAAAGATTTCATCAAGCTTATTCAAGCTATCATTTGTATCTCGTTACAGTGTTTGAATATTAACGCTAGCGTCTCCCTTGTGGATTTATACACCTGATATTATATTGGTATTATACTTAGCTCAATAATAAGGATATAGCTAATAATAAATCAAAATATATAGAAAAATATATAAAGCTATCATAAATATCCAGGAGTATAAAGCCCCTCTATATAGCTTTTGATGCTTTTGAGTTTTATCCTCATCATAATTCTCACTACTTGGCACAAAATACATTCCTATCAAAGAAATCCCGATACATATTAGCCACCAAAATAGTAAAACAAATGGAGATATCAGTTTACTCAGCAATACTAATCCACAACCGACAATAATAGAAAACGTTGCAATAACTCTAGCCATACTAAGCTTACCTTCATGCGTAATAAGTTTGTATATGAGAAATATAATCCCCAATATTATAATCAGATCTTGATACATTACTTATCTACATCCTTCTTTAATCAGATTTAATTTTATCTGTAGCACACTCTCACTTGCCGCAACAGATGTAAAAGAACCGACATTTCTAGAAACGACTTTCTAAATATAAATCTTATAACAACACTACATGATTAGGCATCTTATCAAACGGCATTACATATTCTGAAAGACTTGTTAATTCGTCCAAATCATTACGACTTATTACATATAGATGAAGTCCATCATCTTTTTCAACTATATCAGCTCTCCCACCATACCATGGTCTTTTATATGATAATATCTTGCTTTTTATATCTCCATTGAGATTAAAAATCTGTAATTGATTCTCTGCAACAGCTAATCCATATTTATCAGTCACAGATATGTCATAATACGGAACAGAAATAGGGTTTTGAATCTGAATCTTTTTTAGATTATCTAATATCGTAATATTATTTGTATCCAAGCATACTAATTTTCCATTATGAAGAAAGGACTCTTTTATTTCACTTTCATAAACAAAATATGCAAATTTTTCATCATAGTCTGCTATTTCATCTATAATACGAACAGAATAATCAATCAATGACAAAGATACTACCCCTTTATTGGTACGCATTAAAATTATGTCATCACTAAATTTATATAATTGATAAAAATAGAATTCCTTAATATTATTAGGAATAGGTATTATCTTAACAAAATGTGCATCGATATCTACAAAGCATAAAGACGACTCTAACTTAAATACAATTCTATTTCTCACCACATCTGTGTAAATTGCTTCAATAAGTAATAATTGTTCGCCTATATAAATTCTATTAACTTCTCTCCACTCCAGGTCCAAAACAATTAAACCATTAAGTTTATCATTTATAATCATATAATTTGCACATCGCAAAGCAAAAATTATAACATTTTCTAAACTTGGACTTTTTATCTGCTTAATAGATTCTAATTCTATCATCTACATTCCTTCTATAGTTTCATTAGATTATAATTCAGACCCTTTACATTAAAAGCAATCCACACTCGCTCTGCTCTATAATATCTTTTAAACTCCTCCCATTTATTAATGGATTTTCTAATAATGGTAAAAAATCATTACATTCTACTAAAAGATCCTCATCTTTCCAGAGTTGCCATAACGTCCTATAAGTAACAACCCCATATGTGGAATCATTATAATATATTTCTAACTCTCTGTTACATTTCAAGCCTTCAAAAACTTCATCATATAAAGAAGCACCCGAATCACTCATTGATGTTTACTCCTTCCTAATTTTTCTAGTCAAACATACTTAGCCTTAAGATGCTGCCAATTACCTTATAAACACTGATATTAAAGGTTTAAAAAATGTACAAAGATTTTTCATCATATAACTCATTAGCAAAAATATCACTAATTGTGTGATCTTCTAAGCAAGGTATCATTAAAAAAGTGTCTAAATCTGGCTCTTTAATGACACATTCATCATTAATCCAAAACTCCCAAATAACACTATTTGGAGTTATAAAACACTCTAATCCTTTATATCTAAACTCAACCTCTTCGTTCATGTCTAGATAACATCTTATCTCTTCTAGTTTATTCATTTTCTCTCACTAATTCAGCTTTTTCATACCCCCTGCTACTAGATTCTCATAGCAGGAGAATATCAGTTATAAAGGATAATAAAAGATTGAGTTACTTTCCTGATCATATAATGCAGATGTTTTATTATATAGTAAATACAGCACATATATATTAACTAAAGGTACAAATAAGCAAATAAGCCAAAAAATACTACTATTGGTATCCATCAAGCGTCTACATATCATAGTAATTACAGTATATGTAAGATAAATGTATAAAGTATATCTTAGAATGGATGGCTCAATAGTATAAGTTACAACAAAATTATACATAATAAAAGCTAAAAACACATTAAACATATGCCACTGACGAACAGTACTGCGTCCATAAAACCATAAACTATCTATTAAAATACTTTTATAGATATCAATCCAAAAAGGGTAGGACTCCTGTCGACTATAATATAACTTTAAGGTCTTAATTTGCCCATCGGTTAAATCATTTCTATTGCCCCACCACACATCAATAACTTTATTATCAAAAATAATCCCATTAGTTTCAATAGTATTATGAGCAGACCATAATTTATCGATTCCAAATGCCCAAAATAGTATCAACCCCATCAGAAAAGGAAAGAACATCTCAGGTGTATCTACGCTCCATAGTACCTCATTCCCCAATATATAATCAGTAGTGCCTCTAAAGCTAAAATTAGAACTAGAAATAGTAATACTTTTACCCAAAAGTAAAACCATTACTAAAGAAATCATTATAATGACATTAAGCCAATTAAAAGAAGCCTTTTTATAATAATTCAACCGCATGTAATTTGTAATAAAAACAAAAAGAATATAAAGAGTATGCCCTACATAAAATAACATATTATAGTATTCTTGATTATATATTCTATCAAAAGGAAGAGAAAGCATGAAAATATTTGCTTCTATGCCCAAGAAAACTAAAATATTTATTGAAAGATAAGTTTGCACATTCATCGTAAGTGTTTTAAGATTTCTTACATATTGAATTAACGCTACTACTTCAATTTTAAACTTACTAAATTCATCAACTAAAAACTGTTTCATACTTTTAATTATCATATAGATACCAATAATGGTGAAAGTTTTTAGCAGTATTTTATATAATCCAATATAAAACAATCACCGAAAAAAGATAGATTCCAGAACTAATGGTAAATGAATGCACACAAATGCTACCCTCTTTTACGTCTTAAATAGTTATAAATATAGTTCCATACCACATAAAACAAAAGTATTATAACATATGCGATAACAAAGAAATAAAAATCTACTTCATCTTCAATCAACTCTGGATTTGTGACAAGACTATATGGAATACATATAAATAAAAAAAGTACTAAGCCTCGCACAAAATAATTATAAAGTTTTAAAAACATATGCTTACTCCCAACATAAAACCTATATATTCATAACACAACCAAAATTTTTAATTCTAATATATCACACTTATTATATAAGTTCATATAATAAAAAGAGGTATTATATTTTCAAATACAATACCTCTTTTTGTTTGTACCCTATATTTTTCTAATATTTCACAAGGTTTATAGTCATTAATACAATCAAGAATATGATGAGAATAGCCTGTTTTGTATTTAACAGTTCATAGGTCTCGTTAAATGTATCATTCTTAAACGCCTGTATTAGCAGTATTTCTTGTTTACTAAGTTCCAGGTATAAATCTAAATGGCATCCAATTGCCACTAGTATTGCTATTTTGAGATATCTCTTATATATATCCGCTGTCATATCGTAGATTAGAGAGATATCAAATAGCATAAGCACAATAATACATATAAGGATTTTATAAATAAAGGATTTACTATACATTAATGTATACCTATAGTGAGTTTGTCTTTCAAACTAAGCTACTCCATCAAAGAATGTAATAACCGTAATTTCTCGTGGACAGTTGATACGAATTGGGAACCAGTGTCCTGTGCCGTTATTAACGTAGCATACGCTTTGTTCTTCTACATAGCGACCTTTTGTATATGGTGTGCCTGTTGGTACTAACGGCATACCCATAAATACGATTTGACCTCCGTGGGTATGTCCAGATAGAGTCAACGGAATCTTTCGTTCAATAGATTCTTCGAAGAATTCAGGGTGATGAGCCAATAGGATAACAAAGGCATAGTCTGGAATTCCAGATAAAGCCTTATCAATCATAGCTTCACGCTTTTCTTTTTCCCGATCGTTATCGTACGCAACGCCCGCAATATATACAGGTTGTTTGCCCCCCATGATTTGAATATTACTATTCACAAGAATATTCATAGGTGTATTTCGTTTAAGTGAATCCAGCACCTTATTTACATCGTGATGATACTCGTGATTTCCCAAGATAAAGTCAACCCCATCTGGGATTTGTTTTGCAAAGGTTGTCAGTCTTTCACAGACTTGCGGCAACCATGCAAGCTTATCAATGAGGTCACCAGTGATGACAACGCGATTAGGCTTTTGTAAAAGCGCTAGTTTTAGGATTTCATCAAAGTCATCTAAGTCGATACTCGGTCCTATATGAATATCACTAAGTTGAACAATTTTATAGTTTTTCAAACCAGGTGGTAGGTTCGTGTAGCCAAAGCTTTCATGAGTTACCACTAGCTCTTGTTGACCCGCAAAGGCAGCATAGCTAGAGCCACCAATAGTAGCCAACGGCACTATAGTTGCAGCAGTTCTAAAGAAGGCGCGACGGCCTGTTCTATTTTCCTCTGGTGTTTTGCTCCAAATCTTATTGATTGTCCAATATAATAGACTAAGTATGATAAATACAGGAATCGCTAGGAATACACCAAAGAGGAATCCGTAGCTTTCAGTACGGAACATATTCATCAAAGGATAGTACATCGTACCATATAAATCCACTTGATTGAGTATATAGTATCGGATAGCCGCGAACCACGCACCGATAATGATTATATAGCCCACCCAGGCTGGCCATTTCTTTTTAGGCTTCCACAAGTTGAGGAATAGAGCCCAAAATCCTACCAGACCTATTGCGAGGATGGCAGAAAAAATGATATTAAATAGAATTCTCATTCATTGCTCCTACAAATTACTTTGCGATTTCCGTCAGTTTACCATGAGGTCCCGCCCAAGCATAGTCGGAGAACTCATCACGCTTGATGAGCATCCAGTCCTTTGGCAATTGCTGTTGGATATCTGCAATCGATATATTATTAGCATCCCCTGTGTACGTTAAATCACCGCGGAATGCTTTCATAAACCATTTTCGGTGAGAGAAAACATGTGTTATTTCTTTCACAAGTACTGGTTGCAAAGATAGATCAAATCCAAGGGCCTGAACTAATTCTTCAAGGCCTCGTTCTCCGTCCTCAAAGGCAGATACCATTTCCACAGATGGGAATTCCCACATGGATCGTAAGAGTCCACGGTTCGGCCGTTTATGCAATAAATAATAGCCTTTATACTGCAAGATCCCCACGAATAAAGGCACCTCTACTACCTTTGTTTTCTTGATGCGCACAGGCAGTTTATCTGTATCCTTATGTTGGTATGCTTCGCACATATTTACAATAGGACATTCGCCACAACGGGGTGTCTTTGGAATACATACGGCAGAGCCAAAGTCCATCAAGGCTTGGTTAAAGTCGCCAGGTCGAACGTGAGGTAAAGTCTCCTCTACGATAGCCGTAATAGCCTTTTTACCTTTAGTGCTCAAAATATCATCAAAGATGCGATACAACCGAGCATAAATGCGCAGTACATTGCCATCTACAGCCACCTCTGGTTCGTTGTACGCCATGGATAGCACAGCCCCTGCCGTATAAGAACCTACGCCCTTCAAGGATTCCATGGTCTTACGGTCATGAGGCACGATACCGCCGTAATTTTCAACGACGTCCATTACGCCAAGACGCAAGTTACGAGCACGACTATAATAACCAAGCCCTTGCCATGCGTGAACCACCTCATCTTCGGAGGCCTTTGCCAAATCCTCCAAGGTTGGAAATAGACGCATCCAGTTATCATAATAGGGTTTCATTGCCTCAATGCGGGTCTGCTGACTCATCACCTCGGATACCCAAATCTTATAAGGGTCCCCACAACCGCGCCACGGCAACTCCCGTTTATGTACATCATACCACGCCAATAGCTGTGGCACCCACTTTGGGTTCTTTTTATCAGTCATATTACCTCAATATATTATAAATTTAGGAGTCTAGTACCACTTTCACGGCTACATACTCCCTATTTTATACTCCAATACCCACCAGATAACGATTTTAACGTTAAATTGTAACAAATCGTACATTCATCATCCATTAATATACAGATCGATGCGCGCCAAGTGTTCGCTTTCAAGAACAGTATCAACAGTGGTCAAATCCATCTTATCCACCATATTATTATCTCGTCCAAACACAATAGGTCCTTTTAATTTCTTACCTTCTAACAACATCGGCAACCATCTGCGGTCACCATCCCACATATGTTCATAAGGAATTTGATTTGGTTCTAGCCAATGAGGCTCCATTTCGTCTGTTTCCTCTACATCGCCTGTGAAAGCACGCAAGAAATACACATAACTCACGTGCGTTAAGCTTTCATCAAAAGGAAATTGAAAATCAAAAGCCGCGACACATTCTAAGTCTTCAAGATTTCCCTGAAGGCCAGATTCCTCATAGAGTTCGCGAATGGCACACTCTCGGAAGCTTTCACCATCATCAAGTTTACCACCGAAACCATTATATTTATCGGCCCCAAAACCACGCTTCTTACGCCCTAACAATATACGATTTTGTTCATCAATGGGAAATACGAGCGTCGTTGGTTTCATAGGGCCTCCTTAGTCACAAAAATAACACACTATTATTATACCATTATTTCATGTACGAATGCGCTAGTTGTGGTATGATTAAGAGTATAGAGTTTCTTACAAGGAAGGAGGCACATGATGAACAAACCACTTAGATTTAATATCGAATTAGGACGAACAAAGCCCGTCAATATTCGCAATGAACAAGTGCGTTGTCCCTTCTGTGATCGTTCCAAATTAACGGATATTCTCGATACATCAGGTCATATTATATGGCTCATGAACAAGTATCCTGTATTAGAAAAAACTTGGCCTACCGTCATTATCGAAACGGAAACTGACGAAGGCGAATTTTCTACCTTACCTACAGACGAAGCCGCCCACATTCTCCAATTTGGTCTCGATAAATGGCGCGAAACTCGTCAACGTAAAGAGTTTAAATCCGTACTCTTCTTCAAAAATTATGGCTATATGTCCGGTGGCTCTATTCGCCATCCTCACAGCCAAATCATAGGGCTTGAGAATTACGATTACCATAAAGATATTACGGCCCAAAATATGGAGGGTTGGCTCTTGCACGAGGATCAAGATGTACGCATCACCTTGTCTACCCATCCAATTATCGGGTTCTTTGAGTACAACATTCGCTTCAAACCAGATGCACCGGTTCGTACTGTAGCCCTTCGACTACAGCAAATTTTGCGCTATGTATTGCATAGTGTAGCAAACTTTAGCCAGTCCTATAATTACTTCGTATATAATCTTGAGGACGGCTATGATTACATCAAGGTAGTGGCGCGTTATGTAACGACGCCCCTCTATGTAGGCTACAAAATTCCTCAAACTTGTGATGAGGGACGAGCTGCTAAAATCAAGCACGATATTACGCCTTATTTTCAAGCTACTAAATAGCTCTAACCATATACCGTATATAATTTGATATATTATTTTATATGGTTTTAACCATACATAATTGAAAGGATTTTTATGAAAGTATTTGCCATCGGCGACCTCCATCTATCTGGCAATCCTCCGACAAAGCCGATGGATATTTTTGGCCCGCACTGGAATGATCACTGGTCCCGCATCAAAGAGCATTGGAATGCCAATGTAAGCGATGAAGACATCGTCTTTCTCGTAGGTGACATGAGCTGGGCGCTCCGTCTCAATGAAGCTGCCTGCGATTTACAAGAAATTGCATCTTTACCTGGTAAAAAATATATGATTCGTGGCAACCATGATTATTGGTGGGCATCAGCAAACAAGATGCATAATCTCATGAGTGACGCTATTACCTTTATACAAGGTCACGGCACCGCAGAAGTTATCCAAACCGAAGAAGGGCCGCGCCTTATTGCATTCGGTGGAACGCGCGCCTACCTCTGTCCTGGAGACTCCCACTTCTCCCCAGAAACGGACCAATCCATTTACGATAGAGAACTGATGCGTACCGAAGCAGCACTACAGGAAATGGATAAGGCAATACATAAAGTACTTGAGGAACTCAGGACGGAAACAAAGGTCTGTATAACAGAATCATCCGGTTCTAAAAAGTCCTATTCACCAACACCTGATTCAATTAGAGATATAGAGAATATTCCTGTAACAAAGTTATTGTTGCTACATTACCCTCCATTTAACGAGTCCAACGCACCTTCGGGCTTTACGGATCTCATGGAGCAATATAACGTAGATATCTGCATTTTTGGCCACTTACACGATCAAATTTCTTTTAACCGGATTCCAAAAGAATTTGGTACGACAAAACTAGAGTTGGTATCTGCAGACTATCTAGATTTTAAGCTAAAGCAAATTATCTAAGGAGAGACCATGAGTCGTATTCATAAAGAACATTTACAAGCTGGCTATATCTTTGGTGACAATGTTAACCAAGAATATATTTACTTGCCTTCTGGTGAGGTAGGCACGGAGCATCCGTTAGCAGTCCTAGAAACACCAACGAAGCGCGAAGATATTACATTGGACGAAGCAGTCCATATGATTGATACCCTAACACTAAAACGTTGTAGCCACCCTACACTAGGTAAAAAATCATTTTAATAACGCCATCAATAATGTAATTAATTGAACAAAATAATAAAATAGCGGATAGTTGACTATAATCTGCACTCCAGAAAAGGATCATAATTTCTGATTTCTGAAAGTGCAGATTGTTATTAACTCAACTATCCGCTAGATGAAAAGAGGCTGTTTATCACGACTTCTTTTGTTTTTTCTTTAGTTTATAAAAGAACTATTTTGTTGTCTTCCTTTTAGTTTAAAAGGTTATTTCAAGACAAGTAATTACTTCGCATTACGCTCGATATGACTACCGTAAACATCTCTGTAATCATTAGTTTGCTTATTGTCTTTATTGTTTACACGAAGTCGTTCTACCTTATGACGGTCATTGTCTTTACCCGAGATTCGATCTACACGAGTGCGATCCAAGTCACGAAGACGAGCCAATTCAGGATTAAATTCGTTAATTGCACGTCCCATTTTGCCATCAATTGGAGCCCCCAATTGTAAAGCACGGTAAATAATCGCAGCATATTCATAACGAGTCATTGCGCGATCGCCTTTAAATTCGCCATCAGGATAGCCTTCAACAAGACCTTTATCAGCCAAGTCTTTTACATATTCATAAGCCCAGTGATTAGCTGGTACATCAGGGAAGTTCACATCTTTCATTTCATACTGAGGTGCCATTCCCATGGATGCTTTCATTTGTTGAATTTCTACATTTTGTGCTTTTACAATGGCCTTTAAGTCTTGAACCTCTTTAGCCAAAGCTACTCTAGATGTAGATACACCATTTTTTTGACCTAATTTCAATGAAACGCCAGCATTGACCATGTTTTCACCGTTACCCATGGATCCAGCTACGCTGAACATAGTGTCTTCATTTGGTCTGTAGAAAGCACCTAATGCCATCGCATTTTCACCGGCATAGTTACCGTAACCAGCCGCAAAATTCCACTTATCATCTGGATCAAAATCCAACGGATGAATGGCCGCTAATGCAGCTGCACCGGCACCAACTTTTCCTATTTTACTATTTAATAGGTTCACACCATTACTAATACCGCTAGTAGCTTGATACAATTGGCTACCGTTAACGGCATCTTTAGATGTAGCGGATACTTCACCATCGGCTACATTAGTGATTTTATTGCCACCATTATTTAGACCTTTATTGTCCAAAGAAACATTACCAAATTTAACTTTATCTACAGATACTTTGTAATCAGTACCACCAGCAGCATTTGTGCTTGTAGTTACAGTTACATTATTACCTGCAGAAATGCTAGTATGTTTTTTAGCTTCTTTTAATGCTTCTGTGGCTAAAGTCTTATTATATTCAATACGACGTTCATGACTTTCGATACGCTCACTATGATTTTCAATTCGAGCATCATGATTATCAACACGATTATCTAAATAATCTAAACGCTTATCTTGATTGTCAATACGTTTTTCTTGATTATTCATACGTTCAGTTTGATTTTTTAATTGAATGTCATGATTTTGAATTTGATCTTCATGACGAAGTAAATCAGCATCTTGACGAAGATTTTCTTTAGTTAAACGAGTAATTTGATTATCATGATTTACAATTAATGTATTGTGATTATTAAGAATTCCGCCCACTGTATTTGCTACTGCATATAATTGACTACCATTTATAGCATCCGTGCTATCGGAAGACACTTTCCCAGATGCTACATTAATCACCTGACGTTCTTTACCAGATGCACCAACACTCGTAACGCCGTTACGAGCTGACCCTACCCCAGCAAAGCCGGAATAGTTAATACCATTTATATTAGCTTGTGTTTCTGTTGTGGCAGCTCTATCGGTAGATGCATTGCCTAAGAGAACACTATTTCCTTGTGTTGACGTCACATTACTGCCCAGTACATATGTATTTGCTTGCGCTACGTTATTTCTAACCCCAAAAGCGCCAGAATCAATGCCAGAGACAGAATTACTGCTACCAATTCCAACTCCACCACGTGCAGTAATCGTATTACCTGAACCTAGTGCAACAGCATTTGCAGCACCAGCATTAGCATTATTACCTACAGCAGTTGCACTCTCTTCAGCTTTTGCATTATATCCAACAGCTACTGAACGATTTCCCTTTGCTCTAGCATCATTACCATATGCTGAAGAGAAATTACCAGATGCCTCAGCATTAAAGCCAGTAGCGGTACTTGAAATACCACTAGCCTTTGTGCTATTGCCAACCGCTGTAGAAGCTTCAGCAGATGCTTTAGCGGATGAACCAAAGGCATTTGAATTACGCCCTGAAGAAACTGATCCATGACCTATTGCAGTAGCATTTTCACCTTCTGCCCGTGCACTCCGACCAATAGCATTAGTATTATTAGCAGTTGCCTGTGCACTTCGTCCGATAGCTAGTGAAGTCTCACCAGATGCGGTAGAAGACTGTCCTACAGCAGTTGAATATGAACCGGATACCGTATTTCTGAAACCTACTGCTGAACTATGGTCACTGGTAACCGTATTTTCATCACCAAAGTGACGTGAATACTCTGTCGGATTTCCTTGTGCTTCTACATGTAATACAGTTCCCGTACCTAACGCAAGTAGTATTGCCAATGATAATGCAACTTGTTTGCTTTTCATCGTTTACTATTCCTCCCTACATCTAAAATTATAAATACAACGGATAATATATTATCATTTATAATATATATTCAACAAAACTCAGCATAAAATATGTCCATTATTAAATAATGTATTATCATTATCCTTAACTATTATTGTACTTTAAATATTAAATGAAGTAAACGAAATTTTTAATAAAATCGATAAAAATATCAATTTTATCGATAAATAAAAATTCTACCAAATTCATCATACTATAAATTAATAGCATAATAACAATATAAGGAGATAAGATTTATCTTATCTCCTTATATTGGCTATATTAACTATATTCATTATACTAGCTATACTAATTATTCTAGTTATATTATTTGCTTTAGCTATATTACTTAAAATAGCTATATTGGTTATTCTAGCTAATCTTATTATACTAGCCTATTAGCCCAAGAATCCTCCATGACCCATAGCTATACAATCTTCTTTGGTGATTTCATCATCTGCGATGAGGCGTGGCACAATTTCATCAAAAGCAGTCGGTTTGCTGAACAATACACCACCTGGTACACCAAGAATTGGTGTGCCATCTGCACAGTAAGCAATGCAAACCATGGACCCTGGTAACACAGGTAATCCATAAGTAACTACGCGATCTGCATAGCGTTTAATCGCTCCTGGAGTGAGATCATCTGGGTCAACGCTCATACCGCCAGTGCAGAAAATGATATCTGCGCCTGCTGCTTTCACCTTGTCGATAGCCGCCACGATATCGTCTGTATTATCCGTTACAATTTCGTGAGCTACCTTTGTAACACCAAATTCAGCACAACGTTCTTCAATGATTGGTGTGAAAGCATCTTTAATACGACCTTCAAATACTTCAGAACCAGTCGTAACAATCCCCATTGTTTTGCGCACGAACGGCTTTACATGTAACAAAGGCTTACCATCAGCAATTTTTTTTGCATCTTCTACTTGTTGTTCTTCTAACAATAATGGAATACAACGCATACCTGCTAGTTTATCACCAGCTTTCACAGGTGTGTTATTAAATCTCGTTACAATAGTCAGTTCGCCAATGCTGTTGATAGCGTGTAAACGTTCCACATCGACCTTGAAAAGACCATCTACATCTGCAATGGCTTCAATTTTACCTTGCGCCATAGGGCCATCGTGCATGTTTTCGCCGCCTGCCATATGGTACAAAGCACGAGCTACATCCTCTTCGTGCAAGAAACCTTCATCTTCCGGTTCCATCACAAAGATATGTTCCTTACCAAGGTCTAACAATTTTGGAATATCCTCTTCTGTGATAACATGACCACGGCGGAAGGGCGTGTCTTTCACCTCACCTATGACGATTCTTACGAGATCGTGTAATAATATTTGCCCTACGGCATCTTGTGTTCTAATAGATTTCATAATATCTCCCAAGTCATTAATAACAAAATACGTTACTGTATAACATCAAAATGTATTTAATACTATTATTCAATATTAATATGTTTAAATAGTACAGAGTAGACGCACTAATAGCATACCAACCCAACAGAGGATTAAGCCCCCTACGACTTGTACTGCACCGTACCATAATGCTTGTACATAGGATTCAGCCATCATAAGCTGTAGCATTTCAAAGGCAAAGGTTGAGAAGGTGGTAAATGCACCTAGCCCACCTACAACGAGGAAGAATCTCGCCCATTGAGGTAGATCTGGCTTTTGCATATAAAGGCCTAAGACTAGACCGATAATGAGGCAACCAACGAGGTTTACTACTACCGTACCATACGGAAACGAGCTGACCTTTGTCATAACCCATTCACCGAGAGCCATACGGCATAAGGCCCCAGTGGCGCCACCGAGGGCAACGGCTATATATTTTTCCATATTGCCTCCTCTACTTAAGATAACATACTAGATGGTATGCTCACATTACTATAGCATACATGTAATACTACTTTCACAATTCGTGTAATTATCTGTAATAACCGATAATTATCTAGTTTTCTATATTAGTCAGATGCTAACAATCTCAGTATACTATATTTAGAGAGTAGGGAAAAGGAAGGAGTCCCTATGAACCCCTCGTCTACACCACTCACCGAACTGCGGATCAACACGTACGAAGACCCATTTTTACAACATCAATATGTGTGTTTAGGTCATAAAATCGCCATTATTCGCGTATCCCTAAATATGTCTCAGCAAGAGTTAGCTCGTCACATTGGTATCAGTCGCAGTTATTTAAGTAAATTAGAATGTGGTACAGGCATCTCCGGCATGTCTTTGGAAATTCTTTTTAAAATCGCTCAAGCCTTTCAAATCAACGTAGGTCAGCTCGTAAGACTGCGTGTTGTAGACTATAAAAACTGTAATGCTCACCTAACATCACACTATAAACGACTAGAGTTTCTAAACCACACCAAAAGGACGTCTCAAAACAAAACAAGAACAAACTAATCCGATAGGCTAAAATAGCGGTTAATTAAATACAACAAATGATACCTAATTTATATCAAGATACGCTAAATACTCTAAATGAAAGTTGAATTAACTATTCAAAATAACAATCAAAAAAGCTCCGTCAATAGCGGAGCTTTTCATATGTCATTATGCCTATTACAGCATCAGCAGGCATTATACTTCATTAAGTTTTTTATGTTGTACTTCTGCATTTGCTTTTTTGAAGATAAATGCATTGTTAATATGCTGACGCATAGCTGTTTCTGCAGCAACTTCGTCGTGACGTTCAATAGCGTCTACGATTTGATCATGTTCGTCATCACAGTCATGTGTACGTACAGCATTGAAAGAACTGATGTACATGTCGCGATTAACGCGTTCACGGAAACCTGCTAGATAATCTACAATGCGTTCATTGCCAGAGTAATGAGCAATCATTGTATGGAATCGGCTATTCACATCAACACGTTCTGTGGCATCTTCAATTTCATGCATTTCTTTACAAAGGGTTCTTAGCTCTTGTACTTGCTCAGGTGTAGCATGACGAGCACATAATCTAGCACCAAGTCCTTCCATTACTTCACGAACTTGGTAAAGTGCTACGATTTCTTCTGGCGTGTCAGCTTTTACAGTAACGCCTTTCCAAGGAACGATAACTACGAGATTATCTTTAGCCAATTTGCGGAATGCCTCACGTACAGGTGTAGCACTCACTTGTAATTGTTCTGCAATCTTTACTTCGTTAAGCTTCTCTTGAGGCATCAATTCGCCTGTTAAGATAGCTGTTTTTAATGTTAAATATACTTGTTCACTGAGAGGTAATCTTTCGATAGAATCCACTGCGGACAATTTGTATTTATCTTTTGAACTTTGTCTTCCCATTACTAGCCCCTAAACCTTACTAACCATTCATGCTTTCAGACTTTCAAAGAACGGTTAAAATGAGTATAATATAGTATACAACATATCTTAGACAGTATGTTGTGCGAAATTAAGTGCATACATTACAATTATAGAACTCATCATTAAGACTGTCAATTTAACTATAGATAATAGCTATATCTCATTTTTGAAAGTAAGGAAGTATACTATGAGCCGTTGTTTGATTATCATCAACCCTGTCTCAGGAGGCGGTGCAGCGCGCCGTTACGCCCTCGATTTACAATGGAAATTGAGTACCTTGTTCGAAACGATTGAGGTCAAATTCACCAGAGGCGAAGGCGATGCTACACGTTTCGCTAAGAACGCTTGTGAACGTGGGTTTGATGCCGTATTTTGCATGGGTGGTGACGGCACTGTTAACGAAACCGTTAATGGTATTGCCCAAGGTGGATTCTCCTGTACCTTTGGATTTATCCCCGTTGGTACAGTAAATGATATGTCTCGTGCGCTCGGCATTCACCAAAATCCAACACAAGCTATCAGGCGTATCGATATCAATGAAACTCGAACCATTGATATCGGCCGTTGTAATGATCGGTATTTCTGCAATAACATTGCAGCTGGCGTTATTCCTAAAGTTGTAGATGAGGTTACACCAAAGGAAAAAAGCATACTCGGCCCTCTTGCGTATTTCTTGCGAGCAGGCCAAGCGTTGTTCACTACAAAGGACTACACGTACCGCATCAAAACAGAGAACGACGATTTCATCTGCAAATCCCCTCTCGTTTTAGCCCTACTTACCAATGTAGTGTCTAGCTTTGAACGTTTTATGCCAGAAGCCTCTGTAGATGATGGTTATATGCGTATTATCATCTTCAAGGAATATTTTATCCTCGATATTCTCAGCGTATTACCACTCATTATCAGTGGTGCCATTTATAATTCTCGTTATACAACGACATTAACGGTGAAAAAAGCTCATATCGAACTTCTATCTGACGTCGATGATTTATCGACTAATATGGATGGTGATGCAGGTCCGGATATGCCTGTGGATATTGAAGTATTGCCACGCGTACTCAAAGTATTTGCACCTGCAAAGCACAAAAAGAAAAAAGCCTTAAATCTGCCTAAACTACCACATATATAATAAGTAATTGGTAACACAAAAGCTCTCTATCAAAAGATAGAGAGCTTTTGTGTTTATTAATTTATAAGAATCTATGCGCATTAGTCCACAATGATTGCATCATGCAAGCGGAAGCTATAAATATAGCATGCTTTCACGGGCATCCCCGTCAATCGCTGCAAGGCCTCTTTATAGAGGTCCATTTGGATTTTATAGCGCTTAATGAGTTCTTCTCCGGATGTAACGCGATCCGTTTTATAATCTACGAGAACCCATTCACCGTCCTCTTCAAAGGCCGTATCAATAATACCTTGAAGGAACAGATTTTCCCCGTCCTCTAAAGTATCATATACGCGTTTTCCTTCAAAGAGCATGCTAAACGGCAACTCTCGCTCGATACGTTTTGCATTGATAAGGCGCTTACCAAGATCAGAGCTGAAAAATTTATACAAACTTGTATCGCTTAATAAATTTCGTTCTTCCTCTGTGAAAGTCCCTTTAACCACTAGTGCATCAAGCTCTTTTGTCAAAGAAGCTTGGGTATACTTCACAAGAGGTAGCCATTGCATAGCCTCATGCATCAAGGTCCCCCATTGAGCACCGGTCAATACATCTTCTTCAAACTGTAATGCTTTTGGTTTTCGACCGAATACGGAATTTGCTAGGTCATCTGCTGAAACTTCTACCGTTGCAATCGGTTCATTTAGAGTATCAATAGTTCCTGCTTCAAGTTCTCGTTCTTGGAATCGTCGTTTCAATTCACTAACGGAGATTTTTGCGGTTCGGCGAGTAGCATCATTGTACGGATAGCTATAGTTGAAGCGGTCCACGATTTCCTGCGGTAATTCTACGGAATTAACAGCTTTTAACTCACGCACCTTGTTGATTGTTATCTCGTCGATATCCGCTTTGTAATCGAGATCACCATAAAGAGAGCCATCATGGATTTCAACCTTTAAACGGCACTGTTTATCCGGTAAATCAAAATAAGTTGGCCCTTCGTACTCAATGGCTACGCGCAATGGATTGCCACCATCTAAATGACGGGCAAATCCCATGATCATCCAGTCTAGATAGGTATTAGCTTGTGTAATAATATCTGTCGGTAACTGTTGAGTTTCTACGGAAGCCGCATTTTTAATGAGCTCACCTATGGTGCTTAACACACCTTTAGAATTTTTAAAGCCTTTAATAAAGCCTGTCATAAACAGCTTATCTCGTGCCCGTGTCAAGGCAACATAGAGAATGCGCTGCTCCTCCGCCTTGAGGGCCGCTTCTTTTACGTCTTTCACATAAAACCAAGGCATGGTCGGGAAGGACACTCGAATATCTGGGAAATACCCTTTCAAACCAAGACCTGCATTTTTATCGATAAGAAGCTCTGAACGCAAGTCCATCATGTTGAATCTTTTTTGTACACCAGATAGGAACACTACAGGGAATTCAAGGCCCTTACTCTTATGGATGGTCATGAGGCGCACCACATTGTCTGCCTCGCTCACCACATTGGCAAGAGGCATATCTTGGTTGCTGTCGCGTAAGCTTTCCACAAAGCGCAAGAACCTAAAGAGCCCTCGGAAGCCAGAGGCTTCATAGCCCTTGGCTCTATCGTATAAGGCGAGCACATTGGCACGGCGAACGAGGCCATTCGGCATAGCTCCCACATAGTTTACATAGTCTTGAGATTCGTAAATATCCCACAACAAGTCGGTCACACCATGACGACGCGATAAGGTGCGCCACCTTTCCATATGCCCAATAAAGGCCAATAAACGCTCATCTTGAGCCTCTTGTGCATAGGCTGGCATAAGAGACCATAAGGAGCCATCACCAGACAGGCGCAATGCACCTAGTTCGTTGGCATCAAGACCTACCAGGCCAGAGTGCAACACGGCAGCCATCGGTAAATCTTGTTCCGGATTATCTATGACGGATAACAACGCCAATAAGAGTTGAATCTCTTGGGCTTCAAAGTAACCGTCTCGCTCATTTACAACTGCAGGAATCCCCGCTTGCCGCATGGCTTCTACGGCACGGGTGCCCCAGCCCGCTAAGGATCTGCGCAAAATAGCAAAGTCTCGCCACTCGATTTGACGGAATGTGCCATCTGGATTTTGTACCTGCTTCTTAGCCGCATGAATTTCCTTGATTTTTTGAATGATGAAATCTAGCTCACGCTCGTTGTTTTCAGGATCATCTCCTTCGTCCTCGTCACTTTCACTAGCACCAAGGGTATCCTTACTCACATCTAAGAGCTGTAATTCCACGTCACCACCGATCCAATCCTCTGGCGCATCCTCTACGATGCGGCCAGGAATGAGCGATTCAGCCTCTGTATAATTGAGCTCTGCCGCGTCTGCCGTCATGATTTGGTAGAACAAGAAATTCGTTGCAGCCAAGATATTTTCGTGAGATCGGAAATTCTTCGCTAGGTCGATACGACGTTCTACCGCATCATTGCCGCCGTACGTATTATATTTCTCCATGAACAGAGAACTATCGGCCATACGGAAGCTATAAATAGCCTGCTTCACGTCCCCCACATAAAACCTATTATCGATGCGAGAAATCAAGTTAATAATCGTCTCTTGCACGCCGTTCGTATCTTGGTATTCATCAACCATGATTTCTTTGAAAGTATCTTGTAGTTCCTTCGCCACTTCAGATGGCTGAGGATCATCCTCTGTGCCAGGCTCAACGAGAAGGGCCAAGCATAGATGCTCAAGGTCGCTAAAATCCATGATGCCTTGCTCTTGTTTCATATCCCGATACGCTTGATGGAACGCAATCGTCAGTTCTACTAACCCTTCTATGATTGGATATTGAGCCTTAAACTGCTCTTGCAAGGTAGCCTCCGGAACGGTGAATATAGCGGTTTGCATAGCTTTGAGGTCATCTTTATTTTGACCACCCAAAGATTTAAACTCTGCCACCAATATAGGGTCATAGGCTTGCGCCTCTTTTGAGCCCATACGGAACTGATCTTTAATAAAGGTATCCATATGTTTACAAGCTTCCCCCATGTCGTCCCAAGTTTGAGCCGCTGAAAGCATGCCTAGTGCAGCCAGTTGATTATCGTATATGTTTTGCCATTTATGAGGTCCTGTTGGATCGAGCAAGATTTGTTCCATCCGCTCTAAGCGCTCGCGAATGCGATCGATGACAGCCATGTGATTAGACCACATATATTGACCCCACAACATATCACTAGGGTTTATGTCCATCGCCTCTTTATAAGGCTCTAAGGCTTTACGTAGCCATCCATCGGGATTGGCGAGGGACATGGCGTAGTTATATAGAGACATAATCTTCGCCGCTAAGCCTGCATCGGATTTATCATCACTGAAGAAATCCGCTAGCTCATAGATATTATAAAGGCCCTCTTCATAGGATTTAGTTAATAAATCGGCTAATACCTCTTGTTGTAACAATGCCATTTCTGCTTCATTGCCGATGCGAGCCGTTGGATTAATATCGAGCTTATAGAAATAAGAGCGGATTACCCATTGGCAAAAGGAATGCAATGTAGAAATATGAGCCGAGGGCAACAGATTGAGCTGTCGTTCAAGGCGCGCTTGTAATACTGCATCATCTGTAGATTCCATAGCTTTAGCCAAGGCGAGGCCAATACGAGCGCTCATCTCTTGGGCTGCAGCCTTTGTGAAAGTTACAACCATGAGTTCTTGAACGGATAAGGGGTTATCCATATCCTTAAGGCGCGTAATAATACGTTCTACGAGGACCGCTGTCTTACCTGAACCGGCAGCTGCCGCAACAAGTAAGGTCTGATTATCTAAGGAAGAATCCTTAGGCGCTATGATGGCAGACTCCTGCTCTGGCGTCCATTTAACACCCATGGTTTTCACCTCCTTCGCTACTATTATTTCCGTCGTTATTGTTGTTTCCTTTGTCGCTATTATTTCTGTCGTTTAAGACCTCTTTCATCCGTTCTAATGCGTCATTTTCGGACAATCTAGACAAATAATTATATCGATTACGGCTAGAGTCAAAGCGACATACTCTTCTGTAGTCGCAGTATGTACAAGGTCTAAGGCCATTCAATTGATAGGGCTTAATCGGGAACTGCCCGTCCCCAATGTGACGGCCTGTTTCAGCCATCACGTGATTTGTATAGCGGCACATTACGTCAAATTCACCTGTAGACTTAACCTTTCGCAAATCTCTGCTGGAAATGGTTTGATCTTTTTTCGTAGCAATCGGCACATAAGGCCCTCGCTTAGGCCCATAGGACAAGAACTTATTGTCTATATGCGTCAACAACTCTATATCGTCGGAGAAGTACCCACTGTTTTGCCAAGCATCGCTTTCATTAGCCAACGAAACAGCATCTTCATAAGATATAGGCGCATCAGCAGGGATTTTCGGGTTCTTCACGTAGGAGTAAACCGCCGCCGCAGGGGACATAGATTCGCCATGTGTTTTACCATAAGCGGATTCTAACGCCAGCAGATAGGTCATGAGTTGCAGTTTAAGGCCATAATACACATCTTGGGCCGTCACATGAGCGCCACCCGATTTGTAGTCGATAACCATACCATACGTTTGACCATCCCGCGTATATTCGTCGATGCGGTCAATTTGCCCGATGAGGCGCAAGTAACGGTCTTCACCAAGAGGGACTCGAATAGGGTCCCAGCCACCTTGACGACCAAAGTCTTGTTCTAAATACTTCGTATCAAAATCACTGCGCTTTGACCATTCTACGAGACGGTCTACCGTCACATGTAATGTTCTCTGTACACGTTGCTCGATGGCTTTTTGGTAGGCATCGCTCGTTTCTTCACCCAGTTGATTCTCTTGCAAGATTTCGTCTGCCACGGTGCGGCATAGATTTGCTTGTTCCTCTTCGTCGAGGTCACGCCATTGCTTGTTGTTTTCTAATAGATAATTACCTAAGCGCTCTAAATTCGCATGCAAGAACGTACCGATTTCAGGAGCACCAAAGGAGCGCACTGGACGCGGTTCTAATTTTAAACCATATTGAGCATAGAACTTAAACGGACATTGTTGGTATCGTTCAAGGCGCGTCACAGAACCAGACATATAGCCTTTAGATAAAAACAGCCCATTCACTAAATCCTGCGTAATGACAGGCACATCGTTGTTATCTCGAATGCCACGTGATACCTCCGCTAAACGAGGACGATAGGCTTCGCTTTCACGAGCCCAGTTATAGAGGCCCCACCAAAGAGGATTGACCTCATAACCACTAAAGAGAGCCGCCCAACGCTCAGATAGCAATGACAGACTTTGGAGCGGACGCCACATGTAATCTGCCTCTGTATCAGGTGCAATGGAGAGAGGAATATCTACTGCCTGATCTACGTACCCAAGAGATTCTAATCGCTTTACAACGAGGGATGGCTCAAGACCGGTTCCATCCTCACCAGAGCCCGCATAGGACAAGGTCAACGAATCGGATGCCCGTGTCATGGCGAGATATAATAGGAAATTCTCGTTGAAAGCCTTCGGCAAGGCCCCTTCTGCTAAGGTAATGCCTGCATCGGCCAATTCTTGACGCTCCTTATCCTTGATGAGGCCTTCATCTCCCATACTTTGAGGAAATACGCCTTGGTTGAGGCCCATTACGAACACCTTAGGCCACCACTGGCTGTAACCACGTTCGATAGTGGTAATCACCACATGGTCTAAAGACGGCGGAATCATAGAGTAGTTTACATCGCTAAGGCCTTCTTCGAGGAGGAGCATCATCTCATCCAGAGTCAATATTTCATCCTTCATGACCATAGAAATTTCGTCTATAAAGGAAAGAACCGCATTATACATCTGTTCATGACTAGCTTTGGATTCTTGATCACCTATAGTTTCTGCGTCCTTCGCCCATTCATAGAGCCGCTCTGGCACTTGTAAGATTTCTAATAAACCATAAAGTTGTGTACCCCACTCAGCCCCTGTATGACCCTCCGCATTAGCAGCAAAGTCAAACCATGGAGATAATATATCCATAATGGTTTCTCTTGCTTTGTTAACACGTGCTCTGCGTGGTGCATCTACGTGGCTCTCTTCATCTTGCCCCTCATGAAAGCCTCGTAGGTACGGCCAGCTTTCACGTTCCCATTTATAATGGTCGATACCAAACTCGAGAACGTAGTTCTCTAACTCATCTACAGCCTCACGAGTAAGCGGCATCAAGTCCGTCTTGAGCAATAGAAACATGCTGTCCCGACTATAGTTATGACGCACGATATCAAAGAGAGCCGTCAATAGCTCACCTAATGGATGGTTTTTCATAGGCCGCTGACGGTCGATAAAGTGCGGGATGCCGTAGCGAGCAAAAACCTTTTCTAAAGTGTCACCATAGGTTTCAGACTCGCGGAGCATGATGCATACATCTCGGTAACGAGCCTCTTTAGATGATTCTACATAGGCTAAAATGCGACGAGCCACCGCATCGGCTTCGCGTTCCCTGTTATAACCTCGAATAAGCGGAATAGTTTCATCTGTAGAGTTTTTCTTACTAGGGCTAGTAAAGTAATTAGCCTCTAGAGCTTGAACGATTTGAGGGCCCCGTTTTTCCTCAAAGCCAACCCAGTCAATATTAGATCCATAACGAGCAACTAAGGTGTCGTAAATTTCTAAAGGACGGCTGAAAAGATGCTCCCCTCGACGAGCTAAATTTAACGCCTTTGGGGCCATCGGTAAATCGATAGTAATAACGGCTTCCTTTGCCAAGTCAAACAAGGTATAAATCAGCTCGTAGTGTGTGGGCGTAAACCAATGAAAACCATCGATAAAGACGTGGCTATTCTCCATGAGAGGAGATTGTGGCAAAGCCTCTACGATTTCCATGATAGGATCGATGTCGCGCTCCCCATGACGACTGAGTTCCTCTTCATAAGCAGACATACAGATAGCTAGCTCGCGTAATTTCTTTTGTAATACATTATTTTTAACAGATTCTGCCCCTCGTTCTAGGTCAGCAGGGCCTACACGAAAGGCGCGGAATTCAGAAAAGAGCTGTTGCAATACGGAGGAAAACTCAGGCCGCTTTGTAGCCTGTTCTAACAGCCCCAGTTCCTTTTGCTTTCGTTTCATTACAAGGCGCAACAACATAGACCGGCCAAAGCTTGATAAACTTGATTGACCAGCCCCTTTTGAGCCTATCGATTGATATACCTGATAACCCAAACGCCCAAAGCCTACGACACGAACTGTAGTAAAGCCTTTTTCAGGCATAAATTCAGCTAGCTCCCGTTCTACCCGATAGGTGGCAGGTTCAGGAACAAGTAAAATTATTGGTTCCCCTGGACAATCTGTCATGACCTGACGTATGCGCTCATATACGGCACGTGTCTTGCCTGATCCAGCCCGTCCATAATAGACGCTAATACTCATGAGACCTCCCTAATGAAACTTTCACCATCTCAATTGATGTAATCCACAAATGTATATTGCTCATATCATTTAACGCATTAGATATAGCACTACACAAATTAATTGTAGCACTATACGAATTAGATATAGCATTAAACGAAGTTTTTCGATATAATAAATTACTATACTGATTATTATTATATAGTAATATGACATTCTATGGCTAATTGTACAATATTTGACTCATCTGATTATATTTATTTATAATTAAGATAATATTTTATATTTTATTTACAATTAGCATGAATTCCTATATAATACAAGTTAGTATCTGTGTTATTTGTAAAATCATGTATTTAGGAGTAAATTATTATGAACAAAAAACATTTAGCAACTGCTTTTGCAGTATTTGCAGCGACAACAATGTCTTTCTCTGCTTTTGCTGCAACTATCGATGCTAATGCACGCGCTTATGAACGTGCTTCAGCAGAGCAATATTCTTATCCTGCACCACAAGCGGCTACGCCAGCTTACCAAACTAGTTATGCCACAAGTGCACCGCGCCCTGGTTACAAACCATTGCCAGCAGTGCCTTATACAGCAGGCGATATGGCTCAACAAATGCCTGTATCTAAAGAATTAGGTGATCCAATCTTTGTGGCACCACAAACAACAGCTGTAGGTCTTCAAATCATGGATCCTATCCCTACTGAAGCCCAACCTGTATACCAAGAAACTGTAAACTCCGTAACAGCTAATGGCAACGGCAGTTCCTACGTTTCTCGCTACAAAGCTAACCAATTGAATGCGTTTGACTTATTGTTAAATGGCAAAACTTACACTTATGACTTGCCTGCATACACTAATGGCTACCAAGTAAAAACTGCTAGCTCTTACAACCGTGCTGGTAACGGTGTTGCGAATGTATTCTCTACAAACGTAATCACTGAAGCAGTTGTAAATAACAACTCTTTGCGCATCACTGTAAACATGACTCAACCAACAGCTGTAGCAGCTGCTAAATTGCGTTCCATGCAACAATCTGGTCAAGTAGCAAGTGGTGAAGTAGCTACATTGTTCGCTTACAATGAAAGCTATGATGGTGTAAAACAAGCAGCTCATTACGATATCTTCAACAACAACGGTCGTTACATTGTTGTTAAATCCGGTGCTGTAACTGTACCAAATGGTGCGCAACATCCTTACGCAACTGCATTATTCGCAGTAACTGAAGACACTGTAGCAGCTGTAACCGTATCTGGCAACACTGCTGAAGCTTCTGATTTAGTAAAAGGCACTGCATACGCAATTGCACAATCTGCTAAGGTGTCCAATAACAAAGTATCTACTAAATCTAAAAAATAATTCGTTACGAATTTAATTTTATCTGGTGAAAGCCCCCAACTTTCGCTAGCACAAAAGACTATAAATCACTAACTCCCCCAATGAGGCAACTCATTAGGGGAGTTTTTATGTTCTTTATATTACGTTGTATTATAATCCCATTCCAGTTCTATTATAGCCCCGTTATAATCGCGTAAAGACCTCTAATGCCTTATACGCCATTAATCGATAACCACGCTCGTTGGGATGAACCTCTCCGGCAAAGACAATTTGTCCAATTTGATCTGTTTCAAACAAGGTAGTATAGAAATCTATAACTTTAATATTATGCGCCTCTGCGTAAGCTTTTAGCTGTTCATTAACCTCTCGTACAACCAGATCCAATCCGTCCATATCGCTATCAATTTGAGTTTCTAAACCGATGATTACCGTCCCTTTTGTACTAGCAAGCTCAATAGCTTTCACCAAAGTCTTGTACACATAGGTACTATCTCGACCTTGTAAAATATCGTTAGTGCCACACATCAAGAAAATATGACGTGTTGGATCGGATACAGCAGTAACCGCCCAATTTTCAATATTATAAATCATACCCTGTACGGAGCAGCCATCTTCACCGTAGTTTGTAAAATTAACACCCTCTATGGATGCATCACAGATTTCGACCCAACCGCGTCCATAGGGCACATCATAGCCACGCGTAATGCTATCGCCAAAACAGATGATTTCCATCTTCACCCCTCCCTCCTGTACTATGACTTAATCATATAATAAAAGAACACCATACACAATATACATATTAATTACAAAAAAGGATCCGTTTTGATCTGCCCTCCAATTAGACGCAATTTTTAGAAGAGCAATTCATGTACGGATCCATTTATATTATTTAAGACGAATAAAGAATAATGCACATGCACCAATAATAGGAGCTATAGCGATAGACATCAAAGACATTTGGTAGCTACCCGTCATGACAAGGACATTGCCCAAGAGAAGTGGTGCCAAGAGTGCACCAATTTGGTTAAACAAGTTTACAAAGCCCGCTGTAGTACCGCGCAAATGAGGTGCTGCAGATTGAACTACGAGAGCATTGGTCAACGCACTATGCATGAAGGCCCCAATACCAAGAATCGGACCTGTTATAAAGAGCATATTTGGATTTGACGTGCTTGCAAACAAAATTAAAGCTGGCCCAAACAAGAACATAACGAGAGCCGCTAAATGGTTCTTCTTAATTGGTAAGATATCAGATAAAATACCGATCGTTGGTTTCGCAATTAGCGCAGCCGTACCGAACACGCTCATGACCTGGCCTGCATAGATAGCCGTTACACCTAATTGTTTAACCATGTATAAGTTCGCCCATTGTGTTACGCCCCAAGTCGTACCTGTTGCGAAGAATCCCGCAATCGCCAAGCAACGAATGTTACGGTTAGAAACGATATGCTTCAAGTTTTCTACTAAAGACGTTTGTCCTACGCCAAGCTTAGCAGCCGCTTCGGAAGCCTCTGCTTCTCGTTGTGCGAGAATTTCTGCACTCGGCTTACGCACCGTGAAGTAACATAATACGAGTACTACCAACGGCAAGATGGCTGTAGCAAGGAATGCAGTTTGCCAACCGTAATGTGTAGCCACATAAGGTGCGTAAAGGTTTACCGTAGTAATACCAAAGGAGGTACAACTCATGAAGATACCTACGGCCGCACCCCGTTGGTTCGGACCGAAGTGATCGCCGATAGCACTCAAACAAGAAGCTTGTACAGGACCAGACATAACGCCTAACAAGAAGCGCAAGCCCCAAGCCATGTTATAGTCTGTAATGGTACTCATCAAAGCCGTTACAGCAGCCATACCAATCAAACTAAACAAGATAGTACGTCTATAACCGATTCTATCGGCTAAAATACCGCCTGGTAATACCGTTAACGCATAACCAAAGTAAAAGGCCGAAATGTGTTGAGACCCCATTTTAGCTGTAAAATGCAATGCCTCATTGAGGATAGGCATAACAGATGCCCAAGACAAGCGCATAACAAAGCTCAACAAGAACGTGAGCCACACGCTAAGGAGAATTAAAATCTGAGTTCGCGAGAAACTAAGTCGATTCATACGAGCTCCTTTCTACAGAAAACCTAATAAATATATCGATAGCATACCATAGAGGACAAAGATTAGCTATATAAAACTGATATTAAATCCTTCTAAGTCAATCTTGATCTTTCCTATAACGATAAAAAGCCCTCTAGGCATAAACCTAGAGGGCTTTATAATGTGATGGAGATAGTAGGTATTGAGCAATTACTACAGATAAATACTGGCTTTGTTTATCTGAATACTTGTTAGGGGGCAAATACTAAACCATAAGACAAATGTCTTTTAAATGTCCGTCAAATGTCCTATATCGCATCAATAAGTACAATACATATAAATATATATTCGCACGCACATGTACAAAAGAGATTATTATGTAAATTGTGGTGAGCAGTACGGTCTTACAACTTTTTCTAAAAAAATAACCTAGACCTGGGGGGGGGGAACTATACTATACACATTCCCCCTCTATGCTTGCCTTTGGTTTAGCTTGTTAATTACATCATCGTGCATTGATTTAGTAACATGGGTATAAATACTAAGCGTTGTATTAGGATCATTATGTCCTACACGTTGCATAATTGTTTTAAGTGATACGCCTAACTCCGCTAACATACTTATATGTGTATGTCTAAAGATATAAGTAGTTAAGTGTTTACCCTCTATGTGTACGCCTTTCAATCTTCTATTTAAGAATTGAATATCATAAGGGTTACCACGGCTAGAAGTAAATATATATCCATAATCTATATACCTCTCGAACCATAGCGACCGCCGTTTATTCTCTAACATGATACTATCAAAAATACTAACTGCCCTATCTGATAAAGATACATCACGAACTGAATATATATTTTTAGGTGTTCCCCTCTTAATCTCGCTACTATTCTTATAATCGTATTGAACTGTACCATTAATATTTATAGTAGCATTTTCTTTGTCATAGTCGCTATATCGTAACACTAGCAACTCGCCAATGCGTAAACCTGTTAAGCTAATGAACTCAAACAATAAACCAATACGGCTATCAATCTTTGATAACTGCATTAGTGTTTCTTTCAACTCAACCGCATCAAGAAATTTACCTTGCTTTTTAGTTATATCTGAATGGCTAAAAGGCTTTTTTTTATCTCAATATCTTCAAAATCAATAAGGCTAGGTATTAATTTCTTCCGTTTAGCGTACTTGTATATAGCTTTCATCGTTGTAAATGTAGCCCTTGTATAAGAGTATGAAAGGTTTTCTACATTAGACCTTATGTAATACATCTTCTAGTGTAACCGCCGTTAAATCGGCAATAGGTAAAGCCTTATCAATGTATGTGAAAATCTTGTTTACATAAATTGTATGATTTATGTGTGTAGATCGTTTCACAGTCGGTTCAGTATGTTCAAGCCATGACATAGCCACATCATAATAAGTTACTACCTTATTGATATCAGTCTCTTTTACCGCCTGTTCATACTTTCTTTGTAATTCTATTGTTGCCTGCTTGCGTGCATGACTACTATTAGTATTAAAAATTACAGATACTTTCCATATCTCGCCATTCGGTAATTCAAAGCGTACACAATATTTATATCGTGTACCCTTTTTACTTTGTCTTTCTTCTATCCACATAGTACCTCTACTATGTACAAAGAATTCATTCCTCTTTCAATTTAGATCTTTCTTGTTTCCATAATTCAAAGGTTTTAACTTCATGCTTTAACCATTCATAAACTTCACCAGTTATCACACTATTAACTGGGTTATTATTGCGTAGTTCCAATAACTTATCTTGAAGTTCCTTTAATACAGGATTTGACTCATAACTATATGTATCAGAATAAGGCAAAAGACTTTTTTCTTCAAAAGCCATTATTTCTTCAGTAAATTGTACTTTTTCAATATGTAAATTTAATTCTTTAGGTAATTGATTATTTATCAATTCTACTAAATCATATTCACCTTTTTTATCTTCAAATTGATAGTCAATAAAATATCTAAATTGATGTGGTATTTCTCTTGATGTTTCTTCAATAACAATAGAACAATATCCAAAACTATCATCATAGATATAGCAACTTGCCTTTAATGAATGTTTTCCGCTAATGATTAAAAACGATAATTCAGCATCAAATTTATATACTTTACATGATGTGTAATCATTAAAATAACTTGCTGGCATCATTAGTTCTATATATTTTGAACTTAATTCAACATTCAAATCAACTACATCAAGATCAGATAGATATAAAAATTCTATAGGTACTTTCCCTAATTCCGCAATTTTTCTTAGTCTTTCAGCATTAGGTATTACTTTAGCCGACTCCCATTGAGAAACGCTATTCTTAGATGTATCTAATTTTTCACCAAACTCTGACATAGAAAGTCCTAATTGCTTTCTTATTTCCTTTATCCGCCTAGATAAATAAACTCTTTGTACAATATCTTTATTAATATCTTCCATATAATCACCTCTATAAAAGATTATATCACAAAGTTAAATAAAGTTAAATATTACACTTGTGTAAATTAAAGTTAAATGGTAATATGTATTCAGGGGTTAAATAAAGTTAAACGCATTAAGTTAAGAGGTGAATAATTTAAAACAATACCAAAAATTAATCGGTTATAGAAAAATGGCAGGTCTTAACCAACGAGATATGAAAGACATCTTAGGAATATCATTAACAATCTATAACGCAAAAGAAAATGGTAAAGTACGTTTTAATCAAGATGATATGAAAACAATTAAGAATGTACTATCTGAAAAACTAAATAAGAAATTAACTATTGATGAGTTATTCTTTTAATTTGTAGAAAGGGTATAATCTATGGAATTAATTACAACACAACACTACGGCGGAAATATTTTCTCCTTTTACAGTACAAAACGAAAAGATATTTTCATGACTATCAATGAATTAGCGTTAGGCTTTGGATATAAGAGCAAGAATGGTATAGAAAAACTAATACAACGTAACCCATACCTATTAGGTGATAAATATTCAAAAATAACTTCCCTTCCTGTTCGTAATTATGGTACGGACGAAATGTCAGTACCACAAAAAGAAAAAAAACAATATCAAGAAGTACGAGTATTTACTAAACAAGGGATATTCGAAGTTGGGTGTATATCTCGTACCAAAGTCGCAAAAGCTTTCAGAAAATGGCTTTATAACTATATTGAAAAGCTAGAAAATGCTTTGATTCACGATATAGTTATCCATACTAAAAGTAAAGATCTACAAAAAATGCTACATGATGCGGTATTCAATAGCCCTGCTTATATCAACAAAGATGATGAGAGCAAAAGAAAAAGCATTATGAACATCAATAAACTACTCATCAAGACCGCATCACAAAGCAGGGTTAAACATAAGGAAGATATGACGGCGGAAGAAATTCTGAAATTAGAATATTTAGAACACAAAACAATAGCCCTATTAAATGAGGGTAAATACTATCAAGAAATTAAATTAGCACTATGAAATAACTAACAATGATATATGTTACTAAGGCATTTTATTTTCAATCATATAATTACCTCACCAGCTTTAGTAATATATTCTAACATTGATACTCACAGATATTCAGTAATAGCCACATTAAAAAGTACTACAAATATAGGTAATCACTGCATATATCACACTTCAAGAATTTTGATTTACATAACCTAATTCACTCTAAATTAGCTTTTAAATCTTATTAGGTATAATCATCAATACGCACACGAAAAAGAGCATACAGAGAAGAACAAGCTTTCAAAAGAGAACTAGAAAGACAAGAAACGCCTAAAATTCCCTCTTATATTTTTTTGTTTTACAAACAATATTACAACCAATCAGAGTACGCCTAAAGCAAGATAAAATAACCGCATCAGAGCCATATTATCAAGCATTATAACCCTACTGCCAAAATATCTACATATGGAAGAACTTCAACATATACCAATAAGAAACATGATTTATCTGATGAACTTGTTAAAATCGAAGATACTAGCATCAAATTCGCTAACATTGTATTGATACGGTCATATATCAAAGGGCGTTTACAGGATATAACTGCCCTACCCTATTCTGATATTTGATACATAATTGATACCTACATAGACGAAATAACAAGTATCAGTACCACCACAAAACAATCCGTATAATCAAGGAAATATTAAAGAAGTCTATCGAACTGCCTACAATAGAAGAAGCGAAACTATCTAAAAAAACTAAGTTTTCTATCTCCTACTTCATAGATCAATAACCTAATTTCCTAATATTTCAAATGCCCTAAAAAGGTTAATAAAAGTTAAGGTTATCTATAATAAGATAGTTGCTGGTAACAATGTTACATAACTGCTACATCAATGTTACATGATTGTTACATTGAAACGCCCTTTATAAAAGTTGACAAAAGCTAATATATCCCAATATAGAGTAAAAGTAAAAACCCCCTAGGCGTTAACCTAAGGGGTCCGTATATAAAAGAAATTAATATATAAATTATTTATGTGATTGACATAGATTGCTTATAGCTTCATAGAAATCCGATACATTATTACGTATAACTTCATACCAATCCGATACATTATTCCAAGGTATATAAAATAACATAATCACTAATAAAAGAAGTGCTATTGTAATCTGATAAAACCCATATAAATATGGAAGTCTATATCTTATCCTTTGTACAGTAAATACACACTTACCACATGTATCACAATTATCTGATTTAGAACATTTAGAAAGTATGTCTTTGTCAATAATCTTAGCAACTACATATAATAAAGCTACTACCGTAGATATTGTACAAACGGATGCAACAATAATCAAAATTAACAAAGGCCCTAAATTTTCACCATTTGTTACACCTGATAAACTTTTCCCAACAACATATACTTGCCCTAGTAGCCCAACCAAAATACTAATAAAAATACCTAAAACAGTAACCTGACTCGCCTTTAAGTTTTCAGCTTCTTTTTTGGCATTATCAACATTTCCTTTTAATTCAGTTGACATTTTTTCCATACTTTTAAGGCGTTTTTTTGCTTTAGTTAATTGTTCATTAATATCTGTTTCATTATTAACCCAATAGACTATCCTTAAATACTCTAATGTTATATGATCATATAACTTAAACACCTTTTTTTTAAAAGCATCATCATACTGATGTTTTTGTTCAGGGGCATTAACATAATCATAAAGAGCTTTAATATTCTCATTCAAATTATGTAGCTGACTATTATATTCAATATTTTTATCAAATGTAATCATGAGACGAAAAATTTCAGAATATAGATGTCTAAAATCAGAAGAATATATATCTCTCAATCTATCTAAAAAGACATGCTTTGTATTATTTTGACTAATATCATCGAACTTTCTATTACTTAAATCCTTTAGAAAACTCGTAAAAGCTTCTATCTGTTCACTTTCACTAGCAGACCTAGTTATACTACTATCCAGCTCTAATGTAGGAAGTACAATTTCAATATTATTTTCTTCACTCATCAGTCTTAACCCGTGCATAGTTATCTAAAAAATACTCGGCTATACTATCTGTACTAATAGTTTCATTCAAATAGACTTGATCCCAAGGAGAATTTTTTTTGTGTGTTTCATTAACTAATGCTATTGCTGAAGCAGTTAATAATTTATCTAACACTAAATCTATAACTGCTTTTAATTTTGGAGATAATTCTACTATTTCATCATTATCTATAGGAATAATGTCATTTGCACCAAACATAGAATATGCATAATAAACATCTCTTACTACAGGCCCATATTGCCATGCAACAATTTTATCTTGAAATGCAACTTCTTTATACATAGCTAAATATGTCCCTTGAACAAAATATAATAATTTCTGTAACTTCAAGTTACTAACTGGAGCTTTTCTTCTTAAGGCTTCTTGTACTATATATTTTGCAACCTCTAACGCTGTAGTCATTATATTTCCTCCTCACACATACTTCATATTTATTTTAACAGTAATATTATAGACTGTATATATGAATTTTTACGTTATAATGTATACATTCTAGGCTATAACAAGTAGAAACATTACTATATACAATATAAAACCCCCTAGGAATAAACCTAAGGGGCTTTAGAAGTGATTATATGATTTTGAAAACATTATATTTACTGCTTTCCTCTCTATTCTACCACATAAATTTTAGGGGGCAAAAAAGGGGGCAAATTATATTTAACTTATAGACTACTTATGAATATCTAAGAATATCAATAAAGCAGTTATTATCTAGCTTTATTCATGCTTTCATATTCTTTGATAGTCATTGAAATTCATAAAATTGAATGGCGGAGAGGGTGGGATTCGAACCCACGGCCCCTTGCGGAGTCACTGGTTTTCAAGACCAGCTCCTTAAACCACTCGGACACCTCTCCATAACGGTACTATTATATCAGATTGGTCTAATAATAAGCAATAACGTAATACATAAGCAAGCAAAAAAGCTGACTTACAGCCAGCTTTTTCATTTATATTTAACATTTAGTATTGCCCTAATCTATTAGTTATTTGTCATATATGTTAGAATAGGTCTTTTTTCCACATGCCGATGATAGCAATGATAGAACACACCACGGAAATACCTACTACTTCGTAGAATCCATTCGGATCATCCTGGAACGGCAACGCCACATTCGTTCCCCACAGACTGAATATGATTGTGGGCACCGCCAAAGTAATCGTAAGGGCCGCCAACATTTTCATCACCATATTAAGGTTATTTGAGATAATCGATGTAAAGGCGTTCATCATATTCATCAAGATATTAGAGTACATTTCAACCATCTCGATGGCCTGTTTATTCTCGATGATAACGTCTTCCAAAAGATCCTCATCCTCTTCATACATTTTAAGCAAATGTCTATAAGTGCTGTGACCACGCAAGCGCAATAGGCGTTCCATAACAGTTCCATTCGTACGCAACGCAGAGGTAAAGTATGTCATGGATTTCTGTAATTCCAATAGTTGGAAGAAGTCTTTATTCTTCGTTGTATGACGCAACTGAACTTCAATATCGTCGGTACGGCGATTAATTTGTTGCAAATAACGTAAGAACAATGTGGCTGTACGGTACAAGATTTGGAACAAGAACCGCGTCTTTTTATATGTATAGAATGTAGACAGTTGGTTTGAAATGAACGGATATAGCACCTCGGATTCTTCAAGACATACAGTAATGAAGAAATCAGGCGTCAAAAAAATACCGAGCGGCACCGTATCGTACATATCATTACCGCGAATCGCAGGAATGTTGATAACCACGAAAATATAATTATCCTCTAATTCCACGTGAGAACGTTCTTCCATATCGAGAGCGGTCTTTAAAACGTCCGTTGGAATTTCCGTCAAAATATTGATGAGGGACAACTCATCGGGGTCTGGGTTCACCAAATTTACCCAAGAACCTTTTGTGGCATCTGATACAGTGCAATCTGAAACTAACTCTTCTTCTATGTGTTTGTACACCGTGATCATGCTATCCCTCCTTCCAACGAACTTATAGTAATCATCTAATAAATTATATACTATTTTATAGCTATTATTCAATTCAATTGTGAAAGTTTTGTTTATGTAGTATATACATAAACCGCTTTATGTCTATTAACAATGCACAATTGTATATGTTAAAAGCATCTCAAAACATCCTTTTATCAAATCTACCAAAAAAATCTAGCGAGCACATAGATTAATAAGGCTGCTAAACTAAAAAATCCACCAAAAGATTAAACCACTAAAACTTACAGTCAGTAAGTATGTAAACATATAATCAGCAATATATCATTAAGTTAAATCTTATAAAAATAACCTCTATACTGGCTTGTCGCTAATATAGAGGTTATTTATTTTGACTCTAACCTTTTAGATCAGATATCTTATATTATATGCTTTATATGCTTTGTATCCTATAGCTTATATATTCCTATATAAATCTATGCGATTACTGTCGCCAAATTAACGGCGCAAGATACGAATAGAGTTCAAGATACAAAGGATGGATACGCCAGTATCACCGAATACGGCCCACCACATGGATGCATAGCCCATAAGGCCTAATGCCATGATAAGAATTTTAACGGCAATAGCGAATACTACGTTTTGCCATGCTACGCGCAAAGTCGCTTTGGACAAGTCGAGTACGTGAGCGATGGCAGTCAAGGACGAACGCATGAATACAACGTCTGCCGCTTCGATAGCCGCATCGGCACCGCTACCCATCGCGCCACCTACGTCAGCACCAGCAAGCACTGGTGCATCATTGATACCGTCGCCTACGAACATAGTTGGACCATATTCAGAGCGAATATCTTGTACAACAGACAATTTATCTTGAGGCAACAACTGAGCACGTACAGCACTTACGCCAGTTTCTTTAGCGATGTAATTTGCACTTGCTTCAGCATCACCTGTAAGCATAACAGTTTTAATATCTT